>OMEJ01000091.1_pt1 | contig 110922 bp, 88 predicted proteins | sample 1645361 | NCBI WGS metagenome assembly OMEJ01 (sample SAMEA103958156, study PRJEB25191) | human gut metagenome
TTGTGAGTAGATAGATATTTATATCATCAAAAGCATACTCGTTGAAGTAGGAATGGAACATAGAAGTTTATAACTTTTTATAAGTTTTCAGTAACGGCTAACGAGGCAATGATCAAAATGGCCCGTAAATATGGTATTGAAAAGTATGGTCCAAACCGTTATCATATCGTAACTGCAAAGATGGGATTCCATGGAAGAACCTTTGGTGCCATGTCTGCAACAGGTCAGCCGGGTAATGGATGCCAGGTTGGATTCGGACCTATGACTTATGGTTTCTCCTATGCACCGTACAATGACCTTCAGGCTTTCAAGGATGCATGTACAGAGAACACAATTGCCATCATGGTTGAGCCTGTACAGGGCGAGGGTGGCGTACATCCTGCAACAATGGAATTCATGCAGGGACTTCGTAAATTCTGTGATGAGAACGATATGCTTCTTCTGATCGATGAAGTACAGACAGGATGGTGCAGAACAGGTGCTGTTATGTCCTATATGAATTATGGTATCAAACCGGATATCGTATCTATGGCAAAGGCTCTGGGCGGTGGAATGCCAATCGGTGCCATCTGTGCAACAGCAGAGGTTGCAAAAGCTTTCACAGCAGGTTCCCATGGAACTACATTCGGCGGACATCCGGTAAGCTGTGCAGCTGCACTGGCTGAGGTGAATGAGCTTCTGGACAGAGATCTGGCTGGAAATGCAAAGAAGGTTGGCGATTACTTTGCAGCTAAGCTTGAGAAGCTTCCTCATGTAAAAGAAGTAAGACATCAGGGACTTCTGGTAGGTGTGGAATTTGATGATACTATCGGCGGAGTGGATGTAAAACATGGTTGTCTTGACAGACATCTTCTGATCACAGCTATCGGAGCGCATATCATCCGTATGATCCCACCGCTTATTGTTACAGAAGAAGAGTGCGACAAAGCTGTAGCAATCATCGAAGATACAATTAAATCACTGGAAAAATAAAATCCGGCAACGGAGTGATACAGTAAAAGGACAAGGGCGTCACGAATTATATTCGTGCGCCCTTTTATGATATGAGAATCTGATAAAAATTTGAGTGTGAGAGGGAAGAGCATGAAACATCTGGTAATTACGATTGGCTGCGAATATGGAGCCAAGGGCAATGCCATCGGTAAGAAGATTGCACAGGATCTGGGGATTAAGTTTTATGATCGTGATCTTGTGGATGAGATTATCAAAGAGGTAGGCATCCCTACAGACATTATGGACAGAGTAGAGGAAGGCGGAACCATCGCAGGTAAAGGTGTACAGGGTGATGTGAGAGGTTCCTTTTCCAAATATGCGGATCTGACAGACCGCGCCATTCATGTACAGAAGCAGATTATCCGGAAGCTGGCTCAGAAAGAAGCCTGCGTGATCATAGGACGGTCTGCAGATTATATTCTGAAAGATACAGAAGGAATCCAGCTGGTGAGAGCATTTATTTATGCACCTAATGATGTTCGCATTCATAACATTATGGAAAGCCATAATCTTTCGGAAAAGGATGCAAAGCTTCTGCTGGATGAGAAGGATAAACGTTATCATAAGAGACATCTGGCACTGACAGGAAGTAACCGCGGTGACAGACATAACAGGGATATTCTTATTAACAGTGATTTTCTGGGAATTCAGGGAACAGCAGAATATCTGGAAGATCTGATCGCAAAAAAATACGGAAAAAAGGAGGCCTGACCTATGGAACAAAAAACATCAGAATTTGACAAAGTACTTGGTGCATGGGACATACTTGTAATTGCATTTGGCGCCATGATCGGCTGGGGCTGGGTAGTTTCTTCCGGTAACTGGATTGAATCCGGTGGTGTGCTTGGTGCAGCTATTGCATTTGCAATCGGTGGAATCATGATCTTCTTTGTAGGTCTGACTTACGCAGAGCTTACAGCAGCCATGCCTCAGTGTGGTGGTGAGCACGTATTCAGCTATAGGGCAATGGGTTCTACAGGTTCTTTTATCTGTACCTGGGCAATCATTCTTGGATATGTAAGTGTTGCCTGCTTTGAGGCATGTGCATTTCCCACAATCATCACTTATCTGTGGCCGGGGTTCCTGAAAGGATATCTCTATACAGTTGCAGGCTTTGATGTTTATGCATCATGGCTGATCGTGGCAATTGTGATTGCTTTTCTTATTATGATAATCAACATTAATGGAGCAAAAACTGCAGCAGTTTTGCAGACTGTTCTTACCTGTATTATCGGCGGTGCCGGAATTATTCTGATCGTGGCTTCTGTGGTTACAGGAAGTGTGGATAACCTTCAGGGACAGATGTTTGTTGGAAACGGTACCGGTGAAGCAATGAAAAGTATTATTAAGGTTGCAGTTATCACTCCGTTTTTCTTTATTGGTTTTGATGTTATCCCACAGGCAGCGGAGGAGATTAATGTTCCGCTGAAAAAAATCGGTAAAATGATGATCCTTTCTGTTGTGCTGGCAGTTGTATTTTACTCACTGGTGATTCTTGCAGTAGGTTTTATCTTGAATCCGGCAGAGATCATTGAGTCTCAGCAGGGAACAGGACTTGTAACGGCAGATGCCATGGCCAAGGCTTTCGGGACAAAGGTTATGGCCAAGGTTATCATTGTAGGTGGAATGTGTGGTATTATTACATCATGGAACTCCTTCCTCCTTGGCGGTTCCCGTGCCATGTACTCTATGGCAGAATCCTACATGATTCCTCCGTTCTTTGCAAAGCTCCATCCGAAGCACAAAACTCCGGTTAATTCTCTGTATCTGATCGGTGCCCTGACTATGCTGGCTCCTTTTGCAGGAAGAACAATGATGGTCTGGATCTGTGATGCAGGTAACTTCGGATGCTGCCTTGCATACTGTATGGTCTCTGTCTCTTTCCTGATCCTTCGTAAAAAGGAACCGGATATGGCAAGACCTTACAAAGTAGGCCACTACAAATTTGTAGGTTTTATGGCAGTAGTCATGTCAGGGCTGATGCTTCTGGTTTACTGTATTCCGGGTTCCGGTGGAAGTCTGGTATTTCAGGAATGGCTTATGGTAGGTAGCTGGAGTTTACTTGGAGTTGTATTTTATGCGATCTGTAAACGTAAATATAAAGAAGACTTTGGTAAACTTATTGAACTGATCTCTGATGAGGATGCAGCAAGTCTTATGCCGGAGGCTGATGATGAAGAGCTTGATGTGGTAATCGATGCGGCTATTGACAGGGTGCTTTCCTCTATGGCATAACGCTATAAATGACATGACAATTATTGCTAGTACATCGTTTTCGAAATAACTATACCACTCACTTGTCTGCGAATCCGATTGCACAGGTCTAAAAGCCTCAGCGTAGCCCGCTACGCCTGCGTTTTTATACCAGCACACTCGAATCCGCATCCTACGCGATTGGTATAGTTATTTACGAAACGCTGTACTAGGAATTATTTTGGGTAACAGAGTTTTGAATTTGTGCAGGGTAGATGCCCTGCACATTGCAATATTGAAAAAATACAGGAAAAGAGGCAGAAATTAATGAATCCATTTGAATTTTTTATTCCTCAGAATATTACAGTCGGTGCAGGTACTCTGGCGAAGCTTCCTGAATGTGCCAGAAAGCTTGGAGGTTCTCATGCAATGCTGATCTCAGGACCAACTCTCCGGAAAATGGGAGTTGTGGATAAGGCGGCGGATTATCTGAAAGACGCCGGAATGGCAGTGGATATTTTTACAGATGTAGAAGCCAATCCGTCTGTCGCCACAGTGGAAAAAGCGACAGAAGCGTATAAGGAATCCGGTGCAGATTTTATCGTTGCGCTGGGCGGTGGTTCTCCTATGGATGTGGCAAAAGCAGTGGGAGTTACGGCTAAATATGGCGGCAGTATTACAGAATATGAGGGGGCACATAAGGTTCCCGGAAAAATTGTTCCGCTGATCGCAATCCCGACTACTGCGGGAACCGGCTCAGAGGTTACGGCATTTTCTGTTATCACTGACCACAGCAGAGATTATAAGCTGACGGTATTCAGTTATGAACTTCTTCCTGCATATGCGATCCTGGATCCTGAACTTCTCACATCTGCTCCGGCATCTGTGGCAGCAGCCTGCGGAATCGATGCATTTATTCATGCGGAGGAGGCTTATGTTTCCACAGCAGCATCTCCTTTTTCTGACGCAATGGCAGAGAAAGCAATGGAGCTGATCGGTGGAAATATCCGCCGTTTTGTGGCAAGACGTACAGATCTGGAGGCAGCAGAAGCAATGCTTACAGGCTCTCTTTTTGCAGGAATCGCCTTTTCCTTTGCAAGACTTGGAAATGTCCATGCCATGAGTCATCCGGTAAGTGCTTTCTTTAATGTGGCACATGGAGTGGCAAATGCAGTTCTTCTCCCTGTGATTGCAGAATATAATGCGTTGGCAGATCATGGCAGATATCTGAAGATTTATAATTATATCAGTCCAATCTCTGCATATGAGGATGAATTCGAACCGCTGATGCTGGTGGATGCCATCCGGGAATTAAACGAAGATATCGGAATCCCGGAAGACCTGACCACAGCCATCCGCCAGGCAAAGAAGGGAGAAGAGATTTCTGATGAGGAGATTGAAAGCAAGATTGATGCCATGGCAGATGATGCTATGAAGAGCGGAAATATTGCAGTAAATCCAAGATCCTCCAGAAAGCAGGATATTGTGAAACTGTATTATAAAGCTTTATAAGATAAAGAATAATGCAGTATTTTATGTGATTGCTACAGGTAGGATATTGATTAAAAATATCTGTTATTATAAAAAACGTGCAGAGACATCGAAGTCGACAGATAACTTCAGGCTTGAAGGTTTATCTCGATTTCAAAATGTATCTGCACGTTATTTTTTTGAGAAATTTCCATTGTATAACTTGCCTGATAGAAAGAAAGATTATATAGTATTAATCAAAATATAGTAAAGTAATGTGGGTCAAAATATTGATTGTTCAGGAGGATTTTATGGCAAAGAAGAAAATATATGCAGTACGCAAGGGACATAAAACAGGACTTTTTGCTACATGGGCGGAGTGCCAGAAGGCAGTAAACGGATATTCAGGAGCTGAGTTTCGGGGATTTACAGAGAAAGAGGAAGCATTGGCTTTTCTGAACATGGAGGCAACAGGAAATGTATCCGGTGATAAAGCAAAAGAGGCGGCAGGAATCGTGGAAGTACCTGAAAATATGGTCATTGCTTATGTAGATGGAAGTTTCGAGAAAAGTATTGGCAGATATGCCTTTGGTTGTGTGATCCTTACACCGGATGGACAGGAAATCCGTAAATCCGGCAGCGGCAGTGATTCTGCAGGAGTCGCGATCCGAAATGTGGCAGGAGAGATGCTTGGTTCCATGACTGCAGTAAACTGGGCCATAGAAAACAAATATCCAGCTGTGGAAATCCGCTATGATTACGAAGGTGTAGAGAAGTGGGTAACAGGTGTGTGGAGAGCCAAAACACCACTGACCAGCAAATACGCAGCCTATATGCAGGAAACAGGAAAGAAAGTAAAGATTTCTTTTTGTAAAATAGCAGCCCATACGGGCAATCACTACAATGAAGAGGCAGACCAGCTGGCTAAGAGTGCGTTGCTTAAGGCGGATGAAGAAGTACGAATATAAAAGTTCATATTAAAGAAAGTAAGTATCTGAAAAGTAGAAAAATATGTGATAAAAACACCTGCTTGTTGATAGCTGATAAAATATATCAGCATCAATAGCAGGTGTTTTAGGGATAAGATTGAATAATTGTGAATCTGCCATCTGATGAGAATACAAATTCATCTCTTAACAGAGTTATTTCAAGTGTTTTATCCTGTTTTCACTGGTATTGGACCACATAGTATATTGTTTACAATTTCTAAAATGCTTATCACAGTAAGAATTGAAAGAAGTTTGGCTTACATTTTTCATATGCTGTTCATCTTTACCGGTTTGAAAACCAGCAACAGAACAGTATGCCCTTGATGTACTGACAAGTTTAGAACCGGACAAAGTCCATAATGCAGAACCGGAACCACCTACTCCGTTGGTCCACCAGCTTATATGTATTCCATTGTAGTGAGTGTTATACTGTAAAATTTGATAATTCATCCCTTTTCCGGAACACTGACCGGCATAGATTACTTTGCCATTTTTTATGGTATATACAGAATAATCTACAATAACTCCACGGTTGCTTGATACAATCAGATCAGGGGTTCCATTTCTGTCAATATCCATTAGATAGAAACATTTTCCGCCAGATTGGAGCAGAACCTTTTCATATAAGGCTCTTTGATCTTTTATTTTAATCTGACATTTCAGTTTTTTAGAGCCGATTTTGGCTGTAATTGTTGCGGTACCTGTTTTCTTTGCTTTTACTTTTCCAGAAGAAACAGATGCAACTTTACTGTCAGTGCTGGACCAGGTAACTTTTTTGTTTGTCCCGCTTACCTTGAGGTGATAAACACCACCAACATTCATTGTCAGTTTAGTTTTATTCAGTTTTACGGAAGCTGCCTGAGCAGTACGTGGAATTATTATTAGAGAAATAACCATTAATACTGCGATAATAAATGAGAAGTGTTTTTTTAATTGCTTTTTCATTGACTTTCCTCCGAACAATGAGTTTTTTGAAGAAAATTTTTTATTTTACTGTCACTTTTAGTTTTTGAGTAATTCCATTACATTTTATCGAGACAGTAGCTGTTCCTTTTTGTCTGGCAGTGATTTTTCCTTTAGTGTTTACTGTTACGCATTTAGTATTTGAGCTTTTATATGTGATTTTACCTGTTGGAACTGCAGAACAGGAGATGGTATAGCTGCTTCCTTTTTTCAGTGTTATTGCTTTATTTTTCAGGTTGAGAACTGGCTTTTTTACAGTAATTTTACAGGAAGCACTTTTATTTCCCAGAGTTACTGTGACATAAGCGGTTCCTGCACCTTTGGCTGTTACTTTTCCAGTGGCGTTGACCTGAACTACTTTTGTATTTGAACTGTTCCAGGTTGGCGTTGATGTACTGCCAGAGATGACTGATTTTAATACAGCAGAATTTTTGCCTTTGACAGTATAAAGAGTAAGTTGCTTTTTATTTAGTTTGATTGAGTGATCTTTTACAGGAACAAAGTTGAGTCCGGCATTATTTGCAGCTATTTCTACCGGGCTGTTCTTAACACCGTAGATGGTATGAAGTGCTTCTGCACCTATAAACACCCGGCTATGCAGATTGGTAGTTGCAGGAATCTGCAAGGTTTCTAATTGTGTAGTGCCATCAAAAACACTGGAGCCGATGTAGGTTACTTCTGGACCGATGATTAGTTTTTTTAAGTTTGTACAGTTTGCGAAAGTAAATCCTTCTATAACTTTGCCGTGATACTCGGCTTCTTCCAGATTTTTACAATTCAGGAAGACACTTTGTTCCTCATGTGTTACAGAAGGGGGAACAATAATATGGACAAGTCCTGTATCCTTAAAGGAAGCACTTTTCAGGAATACAAGGGTTGAGGGAAAATCAATATGTCTTAGAGCTTTGCAACCTTCAAAGGCACTGTAACTGATTGTTTGTGTTCCGAGGGGCAGAGTTACATCTTTTAAATTGGTACAGTTTTTGAACGATGCAGAGCCAACATAGGTAAAACCCTTATGGAAGATAACTTCTGATAGTGACGTGCAGTTTGCAAAACTGTATTCGCCAATTTCTTTTACTTTAGGTAAATCCAGATATGTCAGAGAAGTGCATCCTGCAAAAGCACTGTCTTCTATAATTTTTATATTTGAAGAAATGTTTACCTTAGTAAGGTTGTGACAGCCTGCGAATGTACGATAATAAATTCGGTCAAGACCCTCTGGATAATGAATAGACTTAAGATTTTCGCACTGTGCAAATACACTGATTCCCATGGATGTGATCGTATCAGGCAATATTACAGAACACAGGTTTTTGTTATTAGCAAATGCAGAGGATTCAATTTTAACAACAGGTTTTCCATTTAAGATAGAGGGGACTGTAAGATCTGTATCAGACCCAACATAGCTTATAATTGTTGCTTTTCCAAGGGAGAGTGTGTATTTATAGCCATCCTCATAATAATAGTTGGCGGCTTTTGCTGATACACAGCTAAAAAGACAAAGGATGAAAGCAAATAGCAGAACAAGATGTTTAAACCCTGTATTTTTATTTTTCATAGATGCCTCCTGTAAAATTTAATCGAATCAATGAATTTATCTGCTTTAATTATGAAAAGTAATAAACAGTGAGTAGATGTTTAATCGCAAGTTGGTGCACAGGCATATGTAAAGCCTGTTACAATGTTATTTTTTATAGTCAGGGTGATGCTTGCAGCATTTCCCCACCAGAATACAGTCGGATTGTTAAAGCTTCTTAGGCCATTTTTATTAAGAATAGCAGTAGCTTTGGAAAGTGTCATTCCAAGCTGCATTCCACCGATACCTACACCGTAATTTCCGCGATTGCAAATATAGACATATTTCTGATTCTTGGAATATTTTGCATTATAATTTACACCAATGATCATCTTGTTTCCGGCAGCATAGAAAGATGGATAACCAGAATTGCTTTTTTTATGCATTCCACCTATTTTGTTGATAATAGTAGAATATTTTCCGACATATGATGGGCTTAAAGGCGGAAGATTTTTCATAAGGTTAAGTACTTTGACCGTTGTTCCGCTATATCTGGAAAAGTTACTGTAAATAGTTTTTCCATTTACGGTTTTATAAGCACGTACTTTGTAATAGTAATGTCCTGCAGAAAGTTTTTTGTTTGCATAGCTGGTAGTATTTTTTGTTTTTATGGTTTTGATTTTACTATAATTTCCTTTTGCAGAATTGGCACGCCAGATTTCATACCCGGATGCATTAGAAACTTTAGACCATTTAATGGAAACACTTGCTTTTTTTGAAGCAGTAACTTTGATATTTGCAGGTGCTTTAATAGCAGCGGCCTGTATCTGAGTGCATGTAAGAAGCATCAACAGAATACTTGTGATTACGAGAAACCATTTCTTTTTCTTCATATTAGTTTTCCTCCTGAGAAAATAATTTTGTGAATAATATTTCATAAGTTTGTTTTATCATAGCATAAAAAATTAAAAAGAGTGTATTAGGCGTAGAAATTAGACGGAAAATTCAGAGAATTTTGTCTAACTTTTGTGCCTAATCAATCTCGAAAGCAGAAATATAGTAAAATATGTTATAAATCATTTGAACATGGAGGAAAAAACATGAGCGCAAAGTTAGTATTAACAGTAAAGGATTCAAGCAGAATGGCAAAGGATTATTCTATGAGTATGATGGATAAAATGTTTCATCCGTTAAAACATAATAAAATCTTGAATTCAAAGGCTAAAATTGGCATATTAATTGATGATGAGGAAGAAGGAACTTTATATGAAGCTTCCAAGACTCCTTATGAAATCAATCTGCAACCAGGTTTCCACCGCATTACTATGATAGATCCGGCGAAGGACAATAAAAAAGGCAATGTTAATTTAATAGGATCAATAATAGGAGTTGTTGAAGGGAATGGGATCGCAGATACCATGGCAACCAGTAGATTTGCAAAATCAATGGCAGGAGCAATGTTTAAAACCGGAGATGGATATCTGGATCTGAATTTAAAGGATGGGGATATTATCAAGGTTCAATGTCAGGCCGGAATTGGCGGGAAAGTTTCAATAAAGATATTAAAATAGAAAACGTAGAGGGAAAATGATATGGAATTTCCTATTTATACTCCGTGGGAAAATCTTGATGCCCAAACAATACAAAAAGTAATAAATTCAGGAATTAATTACAGAACTTATTGTGACGAAAAGCCATGGGATGTTTCTTTTGAGATAGATTTTTTGCCAAAAGAAGAGCTTATAATAGTTGTTCTGATTGAACATGGACGTCGTAAAGGTGGAGTTAGTGTACAGAAAACAAGTGAACGAACAGAAATTTCGCCGTATAGTAAAGAAGAGCAGGCAGAAATGCTAAAAGCTTATAATGAGAAAATTGACAGATATGAAACGTGGAATGCATTGTTCACAGAACCTACGACAGGATTGTTTGGAAATAATGTGTATGAATCATACATGGATTACATGTATTCCTGGGAACACTGGAGTGATAGAATATTTTTGTCAGATTATTATGAAGAACAATTATATTCGGTGCAGTCAGATACCTATGTTACTGTAAAGAGCACTCAGGAAGGATATGATTGTATCTATGAACTGGCACAAGTGAAGGTGAAAGAGCATATTTTGGAAGGCATATGCTGGAAGTCATTTCCCAAGCTGATATTTTCCAGAGGAGATAAATCAGACGCTCCGTATAAAGATGTGTATAATCGTCTGGAAATACTGACAGGAGCAGAATATTTAATTGTACCGGCGCTGATTGAAATAAAAGAAAAATATGAAATTACAGCAGTTTCAGAAAAATTGGACTGTCCGCAGATGCGGTTTCGCGGAATGACTATGGAAGAAACTGTAAAACAGGCTGTTTTTGAAAATATGTTTGGAGAATTTTTACAGGGAAGTAGATTTTGCAGAGAAAATACAAATAAGAAATGCCTCATTGCAGAGGAACAGAAAGAAATATTTGCTTCCGAGTTTCTTGAATCTCAGAAATATCCTGAATTATTGATGAATGCAGTAAAAAAAGCAGATTTTCATTGTATGGCTTTTAAAGTTCTTGGAATTTTGAATAGCCCATATATGCAGACATATGATAAAATAGAAATGTTAAGAAGCTGTATGGCTATTAGTAATAGTGCGGAAAAATCCAGGGAATGGAAGAATGCATATCAAAATCTGATATGGGTTATGATCAAAAAACTGGAAATGGATGATTCACAGGGGAACAATCTGGAAGTTGTCAGTGAATTACAGAAATTTGTGGAATACCAACAGGGAGATTTTGAAAAAGAACAGAAGGGAAAATCCAGAGAAGAAACAGCAGAAATTTTCTTGATGAATGAACTCATAAGAATGTTGGCATGTATTTCTATTGTAACAGTAAAGAAGATTCAGGGACAGGAATGTGCAGAATTGGCTGAGAAGAGTTGGTTTATGGCAGAAAGTATTGAATATATGTGGAATGCAGAAATTTTAAACCAACAAGTGAGAGAAAATGTGCAAAAAACATTCATCAGAATCTGCGTAGGATGCGGATCTATGTATCTGCAAAATGTTCAGGAAGAGAATGTAAACCCTGAACAGATAATAGAAACAGCAGAAAAAGTGCTGTTGTTATTGAATAATCATAGAGATTTGATATTGCAGGAAGAAATGCCAGTTTATCAGATACCGATTTATCAGATGCTTCAGGTGGCAAATATAAGACTAAACCATAATGAAAATGCATTATATTATGCAAGAAAAGGTGTTGAATTGTGCGATGGGATTAACGCTGATAATAATGCACAGTTAAACGGAATGATCAGAGATTCAAAGCGAATGTTCCAGGAATACATAAATCAGAATGCACAGAAAGTACCTGAGAAGGCAAAAAAGAAAGGATTTTTTTCAAGATTGTTTTCAAGGTAGCCTGCAAAAAGAAAATCTCCAGACATGATGTCATAAAATAACATCATGTCTGGGGATTTTGAATTTGAAAAGTAAGCGCTTATTTTTCAGGTGTCTTTGAAAATTTTATTATTAAAGAATCTGTTGTAGTCTGATAAACATAGATTACAACGTTCCGCCATATTCCAAAATCATATTTCTGATAATTTCCAGAGTTTCCTGTTCTGACCATGCCATATTACCCTTATCAAGGAACTGACAGAATTCATAAAGCTTTTGGGAAAACCCGGATTCTTTTAAGACATAGTATTGCAGACCACGGCTGGTGTTATTCCAGAAAGCAATGCCATTATTGACATTAGAACTGGATACAATGGAAATATGTCTGGGCAGATGGATGAAATTTTCCTTTACACAGATACAGGAGTGTGGTGTATTAAGCATGTATTGATAATAACTTTTCAGAAGCCACAGACGTAAAGATGGATCAAATGGTTTGTAAAGCATATCAGGATAACCAGCTATACGTCCTTCTTCCATGAATTGCCTTAGACCTGAAATACAGAAAATATGTACCATGTTTTCGTTTTCCATATGTCGGGTACGTTGAGAAAGAGAAACAAGTAATGTTTCCTTTTCGACTGTATCCAGTATAATCTGCTGTTCAAGTATATTTGCTGGAATCAGATGGAGAAGGCATGGAGAATATTCAATGTAATAGTTGTGTGTTACATAACCTTCGCTCATCATAGTGTTTACATCTTTTACATAAGAATCCAGATCAGAACGAAACAGCATTTTTCTGGCCAGCATTTTTTCGCGGATAAATTCATGTTTCAACAATTGTAGTTGCTGCGTATCTCTGATGATGATTCCTTTTGATGTCTGGAAATTTATTCCAAGGGCAATATTATCTGTGATCAGCCAGTTTGGAAGCAGACCGGATTTTTTTTCTTCGGATACAGAGGGGGTAATATAATAATAAAAAGGTTCATAGCCTTCACAAAACATAGCTGGTTTTAAGATGGATATTTTTTTCAGGTTATCTAATGTATTGTCGGCATTCTGATTCTGTAGCAAAGGAAAAAGATGTTCCAGCCTCTGATATGGTGCTTCATGTATGATCTGAATGAGATAATGTAAATGTTCTGAAGAAATTTCTGAAGTCCATAAATAAATTTCTGAATCTGATGTACTTATCATTATTTTTCGAATCCAGGAGTAAATGGCAAACTCGTTATCCAGGATAGAGATTGTATTTGGGGTGTCTGATATGCTGACAGAGGCAGAAACTGTCGGAAATTCAATTACATCCTGCTGGATGATATGGATAAGTTCTTCCATACATTGCCACTGGCTTGTTCCCATTTTTTCCTGTCGGTAGAGAAGCAGAAGATCAGATTTTGTGCCGGCGGTACATTCCATTGCGTCAAGAAGCCGTACCAGACGGTCTTCTTCTTTGGGAATGCGTTTTCCTTTATTCATTTTGGAGATATAGTCTAATTGCAGACCACTGGCTTCGGCAAGATAACATAATGTTTTGCCTGTATTTTGTATTTCTTTTTCAAGTCTTTGTGAAAAATCACTCATAGTAATAACAAAATCCTTCCTTAAAATGTAACATATATAAGTATAAGCGAGAAGGATGGAAAATGCAAAGCTTTTATAGAAATTTTGTCTAATATCAGTGCCTAAAACAGTAATAAGCGTTATCTGTGTTATTATCATAACTGCGAAATAAAAAAATATTGTAAGAAGGAGTAAAATGCTATGTTTTTGGTTGCTGTATTGGTGTTATTGTTCTTAATGTATCGTTTTTATACATTTCGAGCAGAAATGGTTTTTATAATGACATTGCTTACACCTGCGATGTTACTGATAGGAGCATATCATCTGACAGGAGAATATCGTGAAGCAGGAATATTTCTTTTGATAGTTGGAATCTTTTTGCTGGCGGTGGTTATGTTTATGTATCGAATTACAGCGAGAGGTGTCGAAAAGAAATTCAGATCTGCTTATTATAAGAATCTGTTTATTTATGGTGCACTCAGATTTCTTCAGACATTTTGCAGAATGACGATTGTTTTTTCATTTGTGGCCGCTATGCTTGGCAGTGTATCACTTGATTATAAGGAACGGCTGGATATAGCAGGAAGAAAAATTTATGTGGATGATAATCTGCGCGATGCAGAAGGAAATCAATATACAGAAGTAGAAATATAAAAGAAAATAAAGATTATTTTAAAGAATTATTATAAAAACAGCTGCGATACTGTCTGAAAAGTATGCTCAGGGATAAAACTGTGAGCAGTACGTCAGATGACAGGTAGTGCAGCTGTTTTCTGTTATGGAAACAGAATTTTTATAGAAGGTAATGGATAAAACGAAGATTATGACAGTGTCATATCTCCATCTTTCACCCACCCAAGCTTACGGATAAACATATTGATGAGCGGACACAGAATTGCAGGGAGGATGAAGGAGATCATCAGGAGACCTGCCCAGTCCCAGCCTGTAACTGAGGTTTTAAGTCCATCTGCAATATCATTCATCCAGCCGGTATATACACCAATCTGTCCTACGAATCCGCAGGTACCCATACCGGAAGAAACAGGGGTTCCGTTCATCTGAAGCTTGAACAGACAGGTTGCAAGAGGTCCGGTGATGGCAGAAGTAAGGATCGGTGCAATCCAGATGCGTGGATTTTTTACGATATTTCCCATCTGGAGCATGGATGTTCCGATTCCCTGAGAAACAAGTCCGCCCCATTTGTTCTCACGGAAGGACATTACTGCGAAACCTACCATCTGTGCGCAGCATCCTGCTACAGCAGCTCCTCCGGCAAGTCCGGTAAGGCCAAGGGCAGCACAGATGGCGGCAGATGAGATAGGAAGTGTCAGTGCAATACCCACGAATACAGAAACAAGGATTCCCATCAGGAACGGCTGCAGGTTGGTTGCCCACATAATAATATTTCCTACTTTCATCGCTGCACTTCCAAGTGCCGGAGCCCACCACGCGGACAGGGCAACACCTACACCGATCGTGACAAGTGGAGTGACCAGAATATCAATTTTGGTTTCCTTAGATACTGCTTTTCCGATTTCGGAAGCGAAGATGGCAACAAATAATACAGCCAGTGGTCCGCCTGCACCGCCTAATGCGTTAGATGCAAAGCCAACAGTGATCAGTGAAAACAACACCAACGGTGGACAATGCAGCGCATAGCCGATGGCAACAGCCATGGCAGGACCGCTCATGGCAGATGCCAGAGAGCCTACGGTATACTGTGTGTCGTTTACAGTTGCCACAGCAGTGGTCAGAAATGAAATATGAAACTGTGTTCCAAGTGTGTTGATGATCGTGCCGATCAGCAGGGAGCAGAAAAGACCCTGCGCCATGGCACCAAGGGCATCGATTCCATAACGTTTTATAGAGATTTCGATGTCTTTGCGTCTGAGAAATGCTTTTAACTTTTCCATAGATTATATTTTCTCCTGTTTTTATTATGTATAGAAGGGTGTATATACACCTATATACGCTTTTCTCATTATAGTCACATTCATGGAGTAAATCAAGTAGTTTTGTAACTGTTCACACACCACGATCCTGCGAGGTGTTTTGGCATGAATATGCCAAAATCACAATAAAATAGTGGAAAACAATTTACAGAAAGAATATTGTAAAGTATTTTACTGTCTGATATGATAGAAAGAGTTAATTTTACGGAGGAAAAAAAGATGAGTGAATGGATCAGAAAAATAAACTGGAAGTATGTGGTCGTAATGTTGATTGGAAATATAATCCTTGGTTTGGGAATTGCGATATTTAAACTTTCCGGTCTTGGAAATGACCCTTTCAGCGGAATGGTCATGGCACTGGCAGAATGTGTGGGAATTGAATATGCCCGTTTTTTAATTCTTCTGAATCTGGGATTTTTTGTAATAGAAATTATCTGGGGAAGAAAGCTTATCGGATTGGGAACGATCATAAATGCGTTATTTCTTGGATATTTTGTTACATTTTTCTATAACCTGATCACATCTGTGATCGATGCACCGGATCAGATGGCAATGCAGGTGGTTACCGTATTTATTGGAGTTATCATAACAAGCCTTGGAATTTCCATGTACCAGCTTCCGAAACAGGGAGTTGCACCATATGACAGTATTTCTCTGATCATGACAGAGAAATGGCCGAAAATTCCGTATTTCTGGTGCAGAGTATCTAATGATGCGATCAGTGCACTGGTGTGTTGGCTTGCAGGGGGAATCGTCGGACTGGGAACACTGGTCAGTGCATTTGGATTCGGACCTTTTGTTCAGTTTTTCGATACACATTTTACATCAAAAGTGCTGGCAAAGCTGGAAAAATAATAAAAAACTGTCCTGTATATGCACATTATACGTAGAAAATAGGTGCACTACAGAGACAGTTTTTTTATTTGTCAGCCTGTTAACTGCATATATGGCATGCTTCACATGCAGATGGCGTAGTAGCGCATCCTCCCATAGCAGTTTCACGCAGTTCTGCAGGAAGCTTTTTACCCACGGTAAACATCGTCTGGATCATTTCGTCCAGAGGAATCAACTGCGGGATTCCTGCGAGAGCCATTTCTGCGGCAATTATAGCGTTTGCCACACCTGCAGCATTTCTGTTCTGACATGGATATTCTACCAGACCGCCGACCGGATCGCATACCAGACCAAGCATGTTCATAAGAACAGTAGATGCAGCAAAAGTACATTCTTTCGGTGAACCTCCCATCAGCTCTACAGCAGCAGATGCAGCCATTGCAGATGCAACCCCTACCTCGGCCTGGCATCCGCCTACCGCACCTGCAACAGTTGCATTTCGCATTGCCAGATAACCAATGGCACTTGCGTTAAATAATGCCCGTATAATCTCTTCATCAGAGAATTGATAATGTTCCTGCATTGCCAGCATCAGCCCCGGTACGATTCCGGCAGAACCGGCAGTAGGAGAGGCCACGATCAGCCCCATGGAGGCATTCGTTTCCAGTGTAGCCATAGCATAAGTAATTGCCTTCTGAAGCAGATTTCCGCAGAGACCTTTTTTCTCCTGCGCGTGGAGACTCAGCTTTCTGGCTTCGCCGCCGATCAGACCACCCATAGATTTTACCGGCTGTCTGATTGGTGAGAAAGCAGCATCTTTCATAATTCCCAGTACTCGTGTCATTTTTTTATTTACAATCTCAGAGGCTGTTTCGCCAAGCTCAATCTCACGGATACGCATAATCTCTGAGATAGGAAGATTTTTTTCTTCACAGAGTGCTAAGAGTTCATTTGCATTTTTAAAATCCATGATAAAAATCCTCCTTTCTTTACATCTGTACGATCATAACTTCATGAATATTCGGGTTCTCGCGAATCGCAGGAACGATATTCTCAGGAAGTTTGCCGTCAGATTCTACGATTGTATAAGCAATCTCTCCCTTGCTTTCACGGAACAGACGCATAAATGCAATATTGATATTGCGGTCACTCAGGCATTTGGTAATATAGGCCACAACGCCGGGAGTGTCCTGATGAATCACGATCACTGCACTGTACTCGCCTGTAAAGTCTACCTGTACGTGATTGATATCTACAATACGGACCTTGCCTCCTCCAAGGGATTCGCCGCGTACGGTCATTTTCTGGCCTTTTTCATTTTCCATGCAGATATCTACGGTGTTCGGATGAATATCTGTTTCCTGCTCATTTGGAGTGAAAGAGAATTTCAGACCTTTTTCATGAGCAATATCAAAAGAATTTCGGATGCGCATATCATCAGTAGAGAATCCCATAATACCACCCAGCAGAGCTCGGTCAGTACCGTGACCATGGTAAGTTTTTGCAAAAGAGCCGTACAGGATGAAGTCGGCTCTCTTTAACGGGCCTTCGATCATTTTCTGGGCAAGATAGGAAATACGCGCCGCACCTGCGGTATGTGAACTTGAAGGACCGATCATGTTCGGTCCCATAACATCAAATACACTGATAAATGACATATTTTTTCTCCTGTGAATATCAATTATAGTCTTGCATGTTTATGGCAATAATCTTATTATTTGTAAATTTCTGATTATATTCTATCATTTAGGAATAAAAGAAGCAAACTTATCGTTAACATTAACAAAAATTAATGTAAAAAATGAGAAAACAGGGTTGCTTTTTCTCTACTGGGCGGTTACAATAACTGTGCAAATTGAAAATGATTTTAAAAATGCTGTTTCAAAATAGGGAACAGCATAAAATTTGCTGTTAGAAATCAGATTCCCGAAAACAGGGTCTGATATCCGAAATCGTAAATTTTAAAGAAAAGGCAGGTGGAACAGAATGGATAATTGCGATTCTCATGGGCGAAGTAGTAGCACAGGATCTGAATTAAAAAGAGTATATGAGTATAGCAGCCGTTTTTGTTCTGCTGTAGTCATATATTTTCAGGATTTTCCATGTATGCATATAAAATAGAAGTTTTTTACTGTCTGTGATCTGACAGTTTCTGTATGTGGAAGATCGGATGTCTTTTTCATTTCTTATCCTGTATTTATGAAATTCCCCCGAATCATGCAATTACATATTGAGCAGTAATGATCCGGCGAAGATGCCGGACAGTTACGGACAGCGGATGAATAGCAGGTTATGGTTTGATACCCTGCGGTTTATTGTGCTGGAAAAAGCATGGAAGAAATGGCAGTAAAATGTAATAAATAACAGACTGCTTTCTTTTGGTGTGCTTTTATGCAAAAAAACGGAGGATGAAAGAATGGAGAAAAGAGTACAGGATTATTCCAAAGAAATTCTGAAGATCATCCGCAGCAACACCTCTCCGGCCGTTATGGGAGGAAGGCTGCAGGATTATCATGAGAATGATCTGGCAGATGTAATGCCGAAACTGACTGTACAGGAGCGGTGCAAGCTGTACCGTATCCTGGATACAGATATGCTCTCTGATATTTTTGAATATACAGATGAGGAGAATGCAGCAGAGTATCTGAATGAAATGGATGTGAAAAAAGCAGCAGCCATTTTATCCAAAATGGAGACAGATGCTCTTGCAGATGTATTAAATAAAGTTGAAAAAACAAAGAAAAAAATACTGATCGATCTGCTTGAACCTGAGGTTCGACGTGATGTGGAGATGATCGCATCCTTTGATGAGGATGAGATCGGAAGCCGCATGACAACAAATTATATTGTGATCACAGATAAACTGACAGTTAAGCAGGCAATGAGCAGTCTGATCGAACAGGCTGCAAAAAATGACAATATCTCCACTATTTTTGTAGTGACAGAGCAGCAGAAATTTTATGGGGCCATTAATCTGAAAGAATTGATCATTGCCAGACGGGATGATCTGCTTGAGAATCTGGTGGTGACTTCCTATCCATATGTATATGCGGAAGAGAATATTGATGAATGTATCGAAGAACTGAAAGATTATTCTGAGGATTCTATTCCGGTTCTTGACAACGATAATCAGCTTCTGGGTGTTATCACATCTGCCAGTATCATTGACCTGGTTGATGATGAGATGGGTGATGACTATGCGAAGCTGGCCGGTCTGACTGCAGAAGAGGATTTGAAAGAGCCATTGAAGGAGAGCATGAAGAAACGTATGCCATGGCTGATCATTCTTCTGGGACTTGGTATGGTTGTTTCCTCTGTAGTAGGAATTTTTGAAAAAGTAGTAACTGCACTTCCGATTATTATGTGCTTCCAGTCTTTGATCCTTGATATGGCAGGTAATGTGGGTACCCAGTCTCTGGCTGTGACGATTCGTGTGCTGATGGATGAATCTCTGACAGGTAAGCAGAAACTGGAACTTGTGTGGAAAGAAATGAGAATTGGTCTGTGTAATGGTGGACTTCTTGGAATTCTGTCTTTTGCGCTGATCGGATTGTATATTTATCTGTTTAAAGGAAAAACACTTTTGTTTTCCTATGCAGTATCCGGATGTATCGGTGTGGCACTGTTGCTGGCTATGTTGATCTCCAGTGCAGTAGGCACCTGTATTCCATTGTTCTTTAAGAAGATCAATATTGACCCGGCAGTAGCATCAGGTCCGCTGATCACAACAGTGAATGACCTTGTTGCAGTAATTACCTATTATGGCCTGAGCTGGCTGTTCTTATTAAAAATGCTGAATCTTGCAGGCTGAATTTCAGATAATAAAAACAGGTCCTGTATCTTTGATTATAAGATATTGGATCTGTTTTTGTATGGAGTTATTATAGTTGGTCGTTATCCCGTAAAATACGGACCTGTCTTAATATTTCAGAGGATTAATTATGACAAATGTAATGTATGTCGTTTGCAATCTGGAATAAATTTTGTGAAATAAGGAAAATAGCAGTTGACATTATTCAGGGGATATGCAAATAATATATTGCAATTAGTGTTTAACTGACCTGACGATTGAAAGAGGCAAGTTGTTATTTGGATTTACAAAGCATATAAATGTTACTGAGAACGGAATAAACAGTAACAAATAAACATCGGTGCAGGAAATATTAATGGTAAACAGTAATAAGAGATTGAAAATATAATATATATAATGTATCTGTGAATCAACCAGTGTGCCGACAAGTTGATTCTTCGAGAAATCAACTTGTTGGCACACCAGGTAACTGTATAATTCCACAGATACAGTATCGGCAAAACAGTCGAAAGGCTGCGGCGCAAAGCTAAAGGGCCTGTAAAATGGCAGCCAGTTGCATTTATACAGAGAGTAATGTCTTGTTGTATTGTAGCGGGCATTATTCTCTTTTATTTTAAAGAAAGGTTGAGAATATCATGTCAGAGCATAGGTGTATGCTTAACAAAATGAATAAGATTGAAATATATGTCGCAAATGAAGATACGGATATTAATCCTTCAGTTCAGGAAGCTATTGAATATGTACTGAAACAGAATGATCCTGTGGGAACAATCGCCGGTTATTATGATGAGAAGCTGACAATCTGGAGTGTAAGTAACTATTTTCTGCAGCTTTTGGGGTGGGATGACCTTGATGAATTTATGAAAGCATCAGACGGATCTATGCTCAGTGTGGTCTGTAATGAGCAAAAGCATATATTTTCACCGGCAGGACTTCATGATTTACAGGGTTCTCACACCTTGTATCTGACAGACAGTAAAGGTTTATCAATACCGGTAAGGATTGTGAAGGCAGATGCCAGGGATAATAAAGGACGGCCAATCTGGGTATTATCTGTCAGATCTGATCACTTTGCCCGGAATCAGGAAGCAAGGGAAGCTGTTTTTCACCGGGCTTTTACAGATATGAATCTGTGTGAATATTATGTGGATCTTCAGGAAAATACATTTGAATCTATGAAAGTAAAGGGCTCGCTTCAGGAAATTTCCAACAAAAGCCGGACATGGGATGAACTGATACAGATGTTTCTTGATAATTATGTCTGTCCTGAGAGTAAAGAGGCGGTTGCGCAGATTTACAACCGGGAATATATTATGAAGGAACTCAGAAAAATTACCGGGGAACTCAGTCAGGAATACAAAGCAGTGCTTGACGGAGAGCTGCGTATTATCCGGAATGTAGTGATGGAGGGAGATACAGATGAGAACGGAGAGGTCAGACACGCCATGATTTTTCTTCGTGATGTGACGGATTCGAAAAATGCGGAAAAAGAACGCAGAGCGATGTTAAAGCAGAACATCGCCATGGACCAGCTTATTCAGGGAGTAACCAGGATTGTAGAGCGTTTTGCAGTTTGTGATCTGGACAGCGGGATATACGAATATTATGAGATGAACAATGAGTCTTATTATAATCCTACAGGTGATTACAGGGAGCTTCTTCAGCGTATGTCCGGAGAGTATGTGGTACTTACGGAAAAGATAAATATACAGATGGATGATCTGCTTTCACCGGAACATCTGAGAAAAGTTATTATGTCTGAGGATGATCTGTATACCTTTGAATATTCTACTCTTGACAGATCTTCTTATAAAGTAATGTCAGTGATACCTGTGGAATGGAAAGGCAGTATACTGTCCAAAGTAATGCTGATCGCTCAGGATATCGGGCAGAAGCATGAACTTGAGAAGCTGGCAAATACGGATGCACTGACAGGACTTTATAATGAGCGTTATCTTTCCGAAAGATTAAAAAGAAATGGAAAGTTACGCAAAAAATTTGCCATGTTCTATCTGGATCTGGACAGGTTTAAGCCTGTTAATGACACTTATGGACATGACATGGGGGACAGATTGCTGAAGGCGGTTTCCCGGAGATTGTGCAAATGTATCAGGAAGACAGACTATGCTTTCCGTATCGGTGGAGATGAATTTTCCCTGATCATTGAGGAGGGCAATATTAATGATGAATTCTGTGAGATGATGGTCAGAAGAATAAAAAGAGTCATTGACCGGCCTTTTAACATAGAGGGTCGTCTGCTGAGCGTGGATACAAGCTGTGGCTATGCCATTTATCCAGAACACAGCCAGAAGATTGATGAAATCCGCATTATGGCAGATCACAGAATGTATGAAGATAAAACTCAAAATAGAAAAAAGGGTTAATGGCGGATAAAAACAGAAAGAGGGATAAAATCTTTATGGATTTAAAACAATTACAGTATTTCGTAGTATGTGCGCAGACTGGTTCATTCAGTGATGCTGCGAAAAATCTGTATTCTACACAGCCCAGTGTCAGCAAGGTAATCAAGGGACTGGAAGATACGCTAGGAATGCAGCTTTTTGAACGACTGCCAAGAGGAATCAGACTGACAGTACAGGGGCATAAGATGTATGAATATGCGTCGAAAATTATAAATGAAGTAAATGTTCTGGAAAATATGGCTTCCAGCGGAATGACAAAATGGATCCGGATATCTTTAAATCCCAGCTCCTGGTTTGCCAATCAATTTGTAGACTTTTATAATGAAACCTATGAAAAAAAATATCATTTCCAGGTAACAACAGCAGGTGTACAAAGCGTAATGGAAAGAGTCCGGGATTATATGGATGATATTGGTTTTGTATATATCCTCAGTCAGCAGAAGGAAAATTTCCTGTATGAATTGTCAAAAAACAAAATGCATTTCGAACCTATCTATGAAACAGATGTAATGCTGTATCCGGGAGGGCTGACAGAGCTTTACAATTCCGGCAAAGAGAGGGCAGAACTGGAAGACCTGGAGGGAATCCGTTTTATACAGAATTATCAGGATGAATTTTTTGACATCGGTGCTGTAAAAGAAGATGCATTCCAATGGAAGGATATTGATATTTCCGTGCTGACCAACAGTGATTATATTATGGAAAAAATGCTGAAGAACAGTAAGGTGGCAAATATAAGCGGAAGTTACCTGTCAGAAAACAAAGAAGGAACTACACCGGGAATCCCTCTGGATCTTGGAGACAGTAAAGTGATTTTTGGTTTTATACTTCACAAAGGAGAAGAAATGGATGAGAGTGTGGCAGAGCTTGTGGAGTTTTTAAAGAGCAGACTGCCGAAGCATTAATAAAAATTGCAGTTGACTTTTTAACTTATTTTGCATATACTAATAGTAGCTAAGAAATGAAGTGAAATTTCCATGAAGCGAAACGAAAGCCCTCAGAGTTGCCGCTCTGAGGGTTTTCTTGCTCGTTACGGGGAGCTGTTCCGTTTAGACTGTTGCTGTCTAATGTCCGCTGTCCAGCCATTTGCATATGTAGTAGCTAACTACGCCTGCTATGACAGAGACAAGAAATGAAGTAAAAATTGCTTCCATGAAACTCACCTCCTTCCTGCTGGAGGTTCGACAGCTCTTGTAGTATAACATAGTTTAGAACAAAATGGGATGGTTGTTTTAAATTATTGCTGATATTAAAAAAACCTATTCCAAAAATGACGATAGATATTCAAATTAAGAATAGCTTATAACCCCCAGGGTGGGTTGTGGGCTATTTTTGCTTTTGTTAAACTGAATGGTGGCTAATTAGGAGTACAATTTTGAAAAATTATAAAATGGAGATAATCAAATGAGAAAATATGCATTCAGACGACTGCTCCAGCTGATTCCCATTTTGTTTGCGATTACTTTTCTCTCCTATGGCATGATGCGGATTGCGGGAAGTGATGTAGTGACACAAAAAATGGAAAATACAGGACAGATCCTGTCAGAAGATAAGTTAAATGCAGCCAGAGAACAGCTGGGACTGGACAAACCATTTCTGACCCAGTATTTTGTGTGGCTTGGGAAACTGCTTCATGGAGATATGGGAAACAGCTATGTATCCAGTCTTCCGGTTTTTGATACGTTCATATCGAAGCTTCCGGCAACGCTGCTTCTTACAGTGACATCTATTTTGCTGACCATCATCATATCAATCCCTCTGGGGATTCTGTCAGCAGTGAAACAGAATACGATTACGGATTATCTGATCCGTTTATGCAGCTTTATAGGAAACAGTCTTCCTAATTTTTTTGTATCATTGCTGTTGATGTATTTTCTTGCGATCAGGTTGCGGATTTTTCCGGTTATATCCAAAGATGTAAGTTTAAAGAGTGTGGCAATGCCGGCGATCACTCTGGCAATTGCCATGTCAGCCAAGTATCTCCGCCAGGTCCGTGCAACTGTGCTGGATGAATTAAGCAAAGACTATGTGGCAGGAGCGAAAGCAAGAGGAGTAAAGTTTTCTGTCACTCTTTGGAAAAGTATTATGAAGGCTTCGCTGGTAACCATCATTACCTTGCTGATGCTGTCAGTGGGAAATCTGCTGGGAGGAACTGCAATCGTAGAATCAATCTTTATGTGGGATGGAGTTGGAAAGATGGCAGTAGATGCCATCTCCATGCGTGATTATCCTATTATTCAGGCCTATGTTATGTGGATGGCGATCATCTATGTTGTAGTAAATCTGCTTACAGATCTGTCATACCGGTTCCTGGATCCGAGAATCCGTCTGGGAGGTGTGAAACAATGAGTGAAAAGCAGAATAAAAATGTGACAGTGCGTGTACAGAAGATTAAGAAAAACCATATAAAACAAAAGCTGATTTTTTTTCTTATTCTTGCAATAGGGCTTGTAATACTTGCAATTTTTTCAGAGCATCTCTGTCCATATGACCCTTATGCACAGAATCTGGCAAGTGCACTTCAGCCCCCCAGTCTTCAGCATCCTATGGGAACAGATACATATGGGAGAGATATGCTGTCCAGAGTGATAAGTGGTGCAAGAGCCAGTATTTTCTCTACCTTTATCCTGGTTGCTGTGATCGCTGTGCTGGGAACAGCTGTGGGTGTATGCTGCGGATATTTTGGCGGAGCTGCAGATGCTGTTATGATGAGGATTTCAGATGTATGTCTTGCTTTCCCTGGGCTTGTATTTGCCATGGCGATCGCGGCTATTCTTGGGGGAGGCATTCAGAATGCTATTATAGCACTGGCAGTAGTAAGCTGGCCGAAATATTCACGTATTGCCAGAGGGCAGACTCTGGCATTAAAAGAGGAACCCTATATTCATGCTGCCATACTTGCAGGTGACAGCTCAGGTCAGATTATGCTCAGGCATATTCTTCCCAATATGCTGGGACCTGTTCTGGTAACAGCCATGCTTGACATTGGTACTATGATGATGGAGCTTGCGGGCCTGTCATTTCTTGGACTGGGAGCACAGATTCCCATGGCTGAGTGGGGAAGTATGATGAGTAGCGGACGAAGTATGATCCAGACATATCCATGGGTAGTATTATCACCTGGAATTGCAATTTTTATATCTGTGGCAATTTTCAATCTGTTAGGTGATACAGTCCGTGACTATCTGGATCCGAAGAACAGCCGTTCATGATAAGTAATATGAAAACAAACGAGGAGGAAAGAAAATGAGAGCAAAGAAATTTCTGGCAATGGCAATTGCCCTGGGACTGGCGGTAGGAGCGACAGTTATGCCAACACTGGCAGCAGACAAAAAGACATTTGTATTTGGTGATACCACCTTTAATGCGGAAAATGAAGAGGCAGATATTAATCCACAAAATACATATGCAGGATGGGCGTGTATCCGTTATGGAGTAGGGGAAACTCTTTTCCGTTATTCCGATACCATGGAGATAGAGCCATGGATCGCAAAAGAGTATGAAAATATTGACGAGCTGACCTGGAAGATCACACTGAATGATGGAGTTGTGTTCTCCAATGGACGTGCCTGTGACGGAGAGGCAGTAAAGGAAAGCCTGGAGGCTCTGGTTGCCAATCATGAGCGTGCAGCAGGAGATCTCTGCATTGATACTATCGAGGCTGACGGAAATACTGTTACCATAAAGACTACAGAACCGAAGCCTGCACTGATCAATTATCTCAGTGATCCTTATGGATGCATTATTGATATGCAGGCAGGTGTCAGTGATGATGGGATCGTGATCGGTACAGGTCCTTATGTGGCAACTGAACTGGTGACAGATGATCATGTTAATCTTGTAAAAAACGAAAACTACTGGAATGGAGATGTAAATGTGGATGAGATCACTGTCCGCACAATTTCTGACGGTGATACACTGGCAATGGCTCTTCAGGCAGGGGAGATCAATGCTGCCTATGGTATGGCATATGCAAGCTATCCCTTATTTGAAAATGATGATTTTACATTTACCAGTACAGCTACAAGCCGTGCATTCTATGCATGGATGAACTTTGAAAGTCCTGTAACATCTGACCCTGCAGTGCGCAAAGCAATTGCCATGGGTATTGATAAGGACAGCTTTGTGTCTGTGCTTCTGAATGGATATGGATATCCTGCAGTCGGTGCTTTCCCGGATACTTTCTCTTTTGGCGGACAGAATCTGACAACAGAGAGTTATGATCCTGATGGGGCAAAGAAGGTTCTGGAGGAAGCTGGATGGGTGGATTCCGATGGTGACGGTATCCGTGAAAAAGACGGACAGAAACTGGAAATCCGCTGGCTTACTTATCCAAGCCGTCAGGAGCTTCCGCTTCTTGCAGAGTCTGCACAGGCGACCTTAAAAGAAATCGGTATGGATGTTCAGGTGAATTGTACCTCTGATAATAATACTATCCGTAAAGATCCTACATTATGGGATGTATATGCAAGTGCCATGGTAACTGCACCTACAGGAGATCCGGAGTATTTCTTCACTTCCTGTACACTGGATGAATCTGCAAGCAATAACGGACATTATCACAGTGATAAACTGGAAGATCTGGAAAAACAGATGAAGCAAGAATTTGATGCAGATAAGCGTTCAGATCTGGCAATCCAGATGCAGCAGACAATCCTGGATGATAATGCCTATGTATTCTGTTCTCACCTGAGAATGAGTATGATCATGCAGTCTAATGTAACAGGACTGACTGCACATCCATGTGATTATTATGAACTGACAGCGGATTTGGATATCAACTAAACTGTAACAATAAATGAAGAATATGTGAACGATGATATTTCAGGGGCAAAAGATATTTTGCCCCTGATTTGGTAAGTATTAACAAGGATGGTTTACAGAAATGGATAGAAAAATACTGACCTACGATTCCGTAGAGATATCATTTGGCGGGAAAGCGGTGGTTCATGATGTGAGCTTCTCTCTTGAACATGGAGAGATACTTGGCCTTGTGGGAGAATCCGGCAGTGGGAAAAGCACCCTGATCAAAGCCGCAATGGGACTTCTGGGACCGGATGGTCTTGTGACAAGAGGAGATATCCGATATATGAATCAGAATATTCTGGATATACCGGAGAAAGAAAAAAGAAAGATCAGAGGTGCAGGAATTGGCATGATCTTTCAGGATGCAGGTGCTTCCCTGTGCCCGATCCGCACCATTGGAGAACAGATTTATGAAAGTATGCGTGTGCATACGAAGATAACAAGAAGTGAGGCCAAAACCAGGGCAATGGATCTGTTTAACAAACTGAATTTTAAGGACAGTCAGCGTGTGTGGGACAGTTATCCATTTGAACTGTCAGGCGGAATGAATCAGAGAGCAGGTATTGCAATTGCCATGCTTATGAATCCGCCCATCCTATTTGCGGATGAACCGACCAGTGCTCTGGATGTGTCTGTACAGCGTCAGGTTGTAAGGGAAATGCTTAAGTTAAGAGAGTTGTTTGGAACTGCAATTGTGATCGTGACACATGATATCGGGGTAGTCCGGGCAATGGCAGATACTGTGTTGGTTTTGAAAAATGGAAAAACAGTAGAATATGGCACAGCAGACCGTGTACTGGATCATCCCCGGGATCCGTATACCAGGAAATTGCTGGAGGCTGTACCAAAGCTGCAAAGGAAGGTCAGAGTATGAGCATACTTTTAGAGGCAGAACATTTAACAAAAATATTTACTCAGAGAGGAAAAAATCCTTTTAAAGCAGTAAATGATGTAAGCTTTACACTAAAAAAAGGAGAAACGCTGGGAATCGTAGGAGAATCCGGCAGTGGGAAAAGTACAATAGCAAAGCTGCTCACCCGGCTGACTGATATCACAGAGGGTACATTGAAATTTGAAGGAAAAGATATTACAAGACTGAAACAAAGTCAGCTGAAAGAGGTATATGGAGATATACAGATGGTTTTTCAGAATCCGGTGGGTTCTTTTGATCCCAGAAGGACACTGGGTGACGGAATTGGTGAGAGTCTTAGAAACCGTGGAATGAAAAAGGCTGATGTGGAGAAAAGAGTAGCAGAATTGCTTGAGCAGTGCGGCCTTGAGAAGGAATATGCAAAAAGATATCCTCATGAGGTAAGTGGCGGACAGTGTCAGCGGGCTGCGATAGCAAGAGCTCTGGCAGTAGAACCAAAAGTTCTGATCTGTGATGAGGCAACCAGTGCTCTGGATGTAACCATACAGAAACAGATTATGGAGCTTCTGGAATACCTGAAAGAGAAGAATGGGCTGTCTTTTATTTTTATTTGTCATAATCTGGCCCTTGTCCAGATGTTCTGTGACAGGGTTCTGGTACTGTATGAGGGAAAAGTAGTGGAAAGCGGAATTCCCGATGATATCATTAATGAACCCAAGGAAGAGTACACGCAGAGACTGGTGGATGCGGTACTCTCGTAATTGTGATTTTCTTTTTGGAATTGCGATAGTGGTATGAAAAATACAGGCAAAACCATGCCTGATAAGAATATGTAAATATCCCCCAGGGGTGTTTGACAATTGTTTACGATCTGAATTTTACTTAGTTACTGTAGCCAGAAGTGCTTTAATATCTTCCATATCATCAGCAAAATAAATTCCCTGCTGACGATTTTCTGAGGACAGCCCCATCTTGATCATATGGTCAAGAAGCTGTTTCAGGCTGTCATAATATCCATTCAGATTATATAGAATACAGGGGGCATTAAGGTGTTTTAAGGAAACCATGGACATAACTTCTGCGATTTCCTCCAGAGTACCTGTGCCTCCTGGAAATGCAATAAATGCATCACCTAGTTCAATCATTTTTGCTTTTCTTTCAGCCATATCTTTTGTGACAATCAGTTCTGTGATCTCATCATACTGCAGTTCAGAATCTATAAAAAACTGTGGTTCCACGCCTGTTACTTTTCCCCCGGCATTCAGCACACTTTCTGCTATCTGTCCCATAAGACCGGACTTTGAACCTCCATATACCAGAGAATTTCCGCTTTCTCCAATCCATGTACCAAGTTCCCGGACAGCATCTCCAAGTGCCGGATCATTTCCCTCCAAAGCTCCAAGATAAACGGTAATATTCATTGTAATTTCCTTTCTTTTTTCATGTACAGGTAATTGTTTTATATAACTGCCTCAAATAACATTACCATCAGCGGCATTGTAATAATTGAGAACAGTGTAGTCATGACATTGATGGCACTGGCATAACGTGAATCATTTCCGTATACCTGGCACATCTGGGTTATTGTGGAAGCAGACGGTGTGATGATCGCCAGAAAGACAATAAGCATGATTTTATTTCCGTCTGCAGAAAACATTGCCAGATGGCTGATCTTAATCATTACAAGTGCAAGCAAAGGCACTGCAATCAGACGAAGAAATGATACAAAATATACTCTTTTGTCAGCAAAAATCTGTTTCAGATTCATTCCTGCAAACAGCATACCGGTTACGACCATACTGGCCGGTCCTATCATGCTGCCCACTGAGCGAAGAGTATTGTTGATGATCTCCGGCAAATGGATTCTGGCGAAAAAAAGTACAACACCGATAAAAATAGAAATCATGTTAATATTTAACACAATCTTTTTCCAGTCGTAGGAAGATTCCCGACTGATAATCTTTTTGCAGTGTGTCCACAGAAAGATAAGCTGCACACTCATCAAAACACATCCATATAAAACCCAGTCCTGTCCAAGAATAAAGGTCACAATGGGTACGATCAAATTTCCTGAATTAGAATAATAAACAGAAGCAATTTCTACTTCATTCAGATGCAAAAGCTTTCCGGCTATGGAGATAATGATCAGGAGAAGAACCTGGGTCATGACAGATGCAGCCAGGGCAAGCAGCAATCCCTTTACAGTATCCATCGTGTAATCTACCTGAAAAGCATTGATGATTACACAGGGAATGATCAGATAGAGAATGATTTTGGATAAAACCTTGCTGTCTTCATCTTTTACAAGCCTAACTTTCACGATCAAATATCCCATGAAGATCATAAGAAATAATTGAATGATCTGTTCCATGAGCAGTATGCTGATATTCATAAACTTATCCACCTCGTATTCTTAAAAATGTCCGTCATCGGAAATATTGTATTTACCCGATTTCTGATGTCGGAACTCATTATAGAACTTTCCCGGTTGCGGTTCAATAGTAATGTGCGAACAGAAACAGTTGCTGACAATATTTTACAGGAAGCAAACCACAGATTTGGGAAAGTGTTTCAGATTATATTATCAGACAGTTTTTCAGCGGAAATCTTACAGAACAGCATTCATAGTATACGTCAGGCTTATTGTTTATCAATAACTGTATCCAGAGAATTAAAGGATTACGAAGCAGATCTTAGCTGATTCTTTCTGGACATTCTGATAGTATTATGTCATACTTGAATATGTAGATATCAGGGTCAAAAGATCGTTCGTGACTGTACGATAAGACTTTTGAACCTGGAATCCGCCAAACATGAAAGCGATGTGGTGAACTTTTGGACAAAAAGATATGTAACGTAGAACTTCTGAACTCCCCGACAGCTATACATTTTAGCATAGAAACGCATGCAGGGGATGACACAGTAAGTCTGGAAATCAATGTAAATGACTTGGAATAAAGAAAGTGAAGAATAGAGTCAATATAAAGAGATTTTTTGTTTGACTGAATTTGCTGAAAATAAAATTTAAGTCAAGGAACTTGAGAAAGTAAAAAATTTTTACGAGGTAAGCAGATAGATATGACTATATATGAGTATGGAAATCCAGATGCGGATACTGTTTTGATTCAGTTGACTGGTGATCATGAATTATCTGTTCTTAAGAATGAGGTTGAAGAAATCCGAAAAAGGACTTCAACAGATTTCAGACTCATTGCTGCAAAAGTTGATGACTGGAATTATGAGTTGTCTCCATGGAAAGCACCAGCGGTGTTCGGAAATGAAGACTTTGGTGATGGTGCTGTCAGGACACTGGAGCAGATTCTGACATTATGCACAGACAAAAGCAGGACATATTATATCGGGGGATATTCTCTTGCGGGGCTGTTCTCGTTATGGGCAGCATATCAGACAGATGTATTTTCCGGCATTGCAGCTGCTTCACCGTCTGTCTGGTTTCCGGGATTTATTGAGTATATGAAGGAACATGAAATTAAAAGTGAGACAGTTTATCTAAGTCTTGGTGACAGAGAAGAAAAAACGAGAAATTCGGTGATGTCACAGGTTGGAAACTGTATCCGGATGGGATATGAGTGGCTCATAGAGCATGGGATAAATTGTAATCTGGAATGGAATCAGGGCAATCATTTTAGAGAACCGGATATAAGAATTGCGAAAGCATTTGCCTGGGTAATGGAGGGGAAATAATATGTGGATATTATTTGCATTTGGTTCTGCTCTGTTTGCAGGCCTGACTGCCATACTGGCAAAATGCGGAATCAGAAATACAGATTCTAATGTTGCGACGGCATTAAGAACCGGTGTAGTGTTAGTCTTTTCATGGCTTATGGTATTCATGGTCGGGGCACAAAATGAAATCAGAGATATTTCGGCAAAAGTCCTGATTTTTTTGATTTTGTCAGGACTGTCAACGGGGATATCCTGGCTATGCTATTTCAAAGCACTGCAGATTGGAGATATCAATAAAGTAACACCAATTGATAAATCGAGTACAGTGATAACGATGCTGCTGGCTTTTATTTTTCTCAGGGAAGAAATAACGTGGCTGAAATTTGTTTCAATGATTCTTATCGGTATCGGTACTTATCTGATGATACAGAAAAAGGAAACAAAGGAGAAGGCAGAAGATAAGAAGTGGCTGCTTTATGCAGTCGGTTCCGCTGTTTTTGCCAGTCTTACCTCTATTTTGGGAAAGATTGGAATTCAGGATGTCAATTCAAATCTTGGAACTGCGATCAGGACTGCTGTTGTATTGGTGATGGCGTGGATTGTAGTATTTGTGACCGGAAAGCAGGATACGGTAAAGGATATTGACAGAAAAAGCTGGCTGTTCCTTGTTCTTTCCGGATTTGCAACAGGCGGTTCCTGGTTATGCTATTACAGAGCACTTCAGACAGGTCCGGCCAGTGTGATAGTTCCCATTGATAAACTGAGTATTCTTGTGACCGTTGCATTCTCATATATTGTATTTCATGAAAAACTGTCATTGAAATCAGGAACAGGACTGATTTTTATTGTTGTTGGAACGTTAGCTTTATTGTTATAAGATAACTATTGTAACAAGTCAAAATTCTATTACAGATAAGTAATCCAGAATGAATTGGGGCTATATTACTGAAAATGAAAAAAGAATAAGTAGACTAAAGAAGTTACAGAAAAAAGGCATTTTGCCCTGATTAAGGGTAAGATGCCTTTTGACGTTAAAAAGAAATTAAAAGTCTTGCTGATTAAATTTGTCAAAAATTGGTTGCTTTTTGAGTATTGTGTCAGGACGTGAAAAAGATATTGATTTAAAATACAACATAGCAATTTTTGCAATGTATGCAACAATCTTATCAATGGGATTATGAAATACTATAATTTATAATCAGGGTATCAGTTAAGAGGACGAAAGATATCAAAAAATAATGTTATAAAAGGGGAAATACAGATATGAAATCATTTATGGATGATAACTTTCTGCTGACAACAGAAACAGCAAGAGAACTGTTTCAGGAAACAGCAAAGAAAATGCCGATTCTGGATTATCATTGTCATATTAATCCTGAAGAAATTGCAAAGGATAGAAGATTTGAAAATATTACGCAGGTGTGGCTTGGCGGAGACCATTACAAATGGAGATTGATGAGAGCTAATGGTATTGAAGAACATTATATTACAGGTGATGCATCTGATAAAGAAAAATTTCTGAAGTGGGCGCAGACATTAGAGAAGGCAATTGGTAATCCGTTATTTCACTGGAGTCATCTGGAGTTACAAAGATACTTTGGATATCACGGTGTTCTAAACACTGAAACAGCAGAAGAAGTGTGGGAATTATGTAATAAGAAGCTTCAAGATGAATCTATGAGTGCAAGAAATCTGATTCGTCAGTCTAATGTAAACTTAATCTGTACTACAGATGATCCGGTGGATGATCTACACTGGCATGAGATGATAAAAGAAGATGAAAGTTTTCAGGTACAGGTTCTTCCTGCATGGCGGCCAGATAAAGCAATGAATCTTGAAAAAACGGATTATACAGAATATCTTGAAAAACTGGAGAAAGCATCAGGAATGCTGATCAGAAGTTTCAGAGATCTGAAAGAGGCTTTAAAGAAAAGAATGTTGTTTTTTGATAAAATGAGATGCAGGGCATCTGATCACGGACTGGAATATGTAATGTATGTTCCGGAAATAGAAGAAAATGTTGAAAAGATATTTGCGAAGAGATTGTCTGGAAAAAATGTCACCAGGGAAGAAGAACTGAAATTTAAAACAGCGTTTATGCAGTTTGCAGCAGAAGAATACAGCCGTCTTGGATGGGTTATGCAGCTTCATTATGGATGCAAACGTGATAATAATACAAAAATGTATAAAAAAATCGGACCGGATACAGGTTACGACTGTATCAGCAATTATACGCCTGGATCACAGCTTGCCGATTTTCTTAATTCACTGGAACAGAATAATAATCTTCCTAAAACAATTTTATACAGCCTGAATTCAAACGATGATGAAATGATTGAAACGATCATGGGGTGTTTCCAAAATTCCGATGCAGTGGGAAAAATTCAGCATGGCTCCGCATGGTGGTTTAATGATAACCAGACAGGAATGAAGAAACAGCTTACATCGTTTGCAAATCAGAGCATTTTGGGAAATTTTATAGGAATGCTGACAGATTCCAGAAGTTTTCTGTCTTATCCAAGACATGAATATTTTCGCAGGATACTGTGTGAACTGATTGGAAACTGGGTCGAAAACGGAGAATATCCGTATGACAGAAAAATGCTGGAAAGCATTGTGAAAGGTATTTCTTATAACAATGCAGTCCGCTACTTTGGATTTGATTTAGAAGAACAGTAAAAAACAAATAAGATATGAAAAAACTGGAGGTAACAGACATGGAATGCAGAAAATATGATCTGCTTACACTGGGTGAGGTGCTTCTGCGGCTTTCACCTCCTGCGAATGAAAGAATGATACGAACTTCTGTATTTGAACAGAATATCGGAGGTGCGGAACTGAATGTGGCAGCAGGTGTGGCACAGCTTGGATTAAGAACAGGAATGATTGGAAAGATTCCATCTAATGATATCGGGCGGCTGGCAAGAAATGAAATTCACAGACAGAATGTGTCGGATGAATATTTACTTTCAGATGATGAAACAGATGCGAGACTGGGGATTTATTTTTATGAAGGTGGAGCTGCTCCGAGAAAACCAAGAATTGTTTATGACAGAAGAAACACCTCTGTTTACAAAATGAAAGCAGATGAATTTCCGGAAGAAATGTTTACTTCTGCCAGATGCTTTCACACCTGTGGAATTACATTGGCACTGGATGAAAAAGTAAGAGAAACAGCAGTCACTTTAATGAGAAAATTTAAAGAGCATGGAACGTTGATTTCTTTTGATGTAAATTTCAGAGGAAATTTATGGTCAGGAGAAGAAGCCAGAAAATGTATAGAGGAGATTCTTCCACTGGTTGATATCTTTTTCTGTTCAGACAGTACAGCAAGGCTGACATTTCAGAAAAAAGGAACACCGGAAGAAGTGATGAAAAGTTTCACCAGGGATTATCCATTGTCCATTGTGGCAGCTACTGACCGTACAGTGCATAGTCCGAAGAACCATTCATTTGGTTCTGTAATCTATGAGGCAAAGTCTGACAGGTTCTATAAAGAGAAGAATTACGAAAACATTGAAGTGGTGGACAGGATCGGAAGCGGGGATGCCTATATTGCGGGTGCATTATATGGAATTCTGAAATATCCGGAAGATTTATCACAGGCGGTATCTATTGGTAATGCAGTAAGTGCCCTGAAGAATACAGTTCCCGGTGATTTTCCGGCAATGGATTTTTCTGAGGTTCTTGAACTGATTTATGAACATCAGTCAGATGGCCCGGTAATGGAAATGAAACGTTAAAAACAGAGTTAAAGAATCAGGAAAAAGTGAGGAAAAGATTATGGAAATGACATTAAGATGGTACGGTTCAAAATTTGATACAGTTACTCTGAAACAGATCAGACAGATTCCGGGGGTAACAGGAGTTATTACAACTCTTTATGATACAGCACCAGGAGAGATATGGAGCAGAGAACGGATCCGCGCAATGATCAATGAAGTAGAGGAAGCCGGTCTTCATGTCTCTGGTATTGAGAGCGTGAATATTCATGATGCTATCAAAACAGGAGTACCAGAGCGTGAACAGTATATTGATAACTATATCACCACACTGGAGAATCTTGGAAAAGAAGGAATCCATATGGTGTGTTACAATTTTATGCCGGTGTTTGACTGGACAAGAACAGAACTTGCAAGGGTAAGACCGGATGGTTCTACAGTTCTTGCATATACACAGGAAGCAATTGATGCACTGGATCCGGAAAAGATGTTTGAATCTATTTCAGGAGAAGCCAATGGTGCGATCCTGCCAGGATGGGAGCCGGAAAGAATGGCAAAGATAAAAGAACTTTTTGAGATGTATAAAGATATTGATGATGAGAAACTGTTTGCCAATCTGAAATATTTTCTGGAAAGAATCATGCCGGTCTGCGATAAGTACGATATCAATATGGCAATTCATCCGGATGATCCGGCATGGAGTGTATTTGGACTGCCACGTATCATCATTAATAAAGAAAATATTCTCCGTATGATGAAAATGGTGGATAACCCACATAATGGAGTTACATTCTGCTCCGGTTCTTATGGAACAAATCTGAATAATGATCTGCCGGATATGATCCGCTCCTTAAAAGGAAGAATTCATTTTGCACATGTGCGAAATCTGAAATTTATTTCACCTACAAATTTTGAGGAATCTGCACATCTTTCTTCAGACGGAAGTTTTGATATGTATGAGATTATGAAAGCATTATATGAAATCGGCTTTTCCGGTCCGATCCGTCCTGATCACGGTCGAATGATATGGGATGAAGTAGCAATGCCTGGATATGGACTTTATGACAGAGCTCTGGGAGCAACTTATTTAAATGGTCTCTGGGAAGCAATTGATAAAGCGGCTACACGTGGATAAAAGGGAGGTAAAAAAAGATGAAACTGACATTACAGGGAATCTCTGAAAGAACACAGTGGGAAGAAAAAGGTTATCAGCTTCCTCAGTACGATATCAATAAAATGAAAAAAGCAACAAAAGAGGCACCATTCTGGATTCATTTTGGAGCTGGAAATCTGTTTCGTGCTTTTCATGCGGGTGTGGTACAGAATCTGTTAAATGCAGGAGTTCTTGACAGAGGACTGGTTGTAGCAGAAGGTTTTGATTATGAGATTATTGAAAAAATGTATACACCTCATGATAATCTGGGAATTGTTGCAACACTGAAGTCAGATGGAACAATTGATAAAACAGTAGTTGCCAGTGTTGCAGAAGCACTTCAGCTTGATTCTGAGAATGAGACTGCATACAGCAGATTAAAAGAGATTTTTACAAAAGACTCTCTTCAGATGGCAACATTTACGATTACAGAAAAAGGATACAGTCTGGTAAATGGAAAAGGAGAGCAGCTGAAAGATGTAGCACAGGACTTCAAAAATGGTCCGCAGAAACCGGCCAGTTATATGGGCAAAGTGACTTCTCTTCTTTATGCCAGATATATGGCAGGAAAGAAACCTGTCGCAATGGTAAGTACGGATAACTGTTCTCATAATGGCGATAAATTATATGCAGCCATTTCTGCTTTTGCGAAAGCATGGACAGAAAACAAAAAAGCAGAAGAAGGATTTGAAGAATATATTAACTCGGATAAAGTTTCTTTTACATGGAGCATGATCGATAAGATCACTCCAAGACCAGATGCTTCTGTAGAAAAGATTCTGCAGGAGGATGGAGTGGAAGAACTGGAACCTGTGATCACATCTAAGAATACATATGTAGCACCTTTTGTCAATGCGGAAGAAACGGAATATCTGGTGATTGAAGATGATTTTCCAAATGGTCGTCCGAATCTGACAAAAGGCGGGCTGATGTTTACGGATCGCGAAACGGTAGATAAAGTAGAAAAGATGAAAGTATGCACCTGTCTGAACCCTCTTCATACCTGTCTTGCAATTTTTGGATGCCTGCTTGGATATGAAAAAATATCTGAGGAAATGAAAGACACAGAATTAAAGAAACTGGTCGAAATTGTAGGATATAAAGAAGGCATTCCTGTAGTCGTTGATCCGGGAATTCTTGATCCCAAAGAATTTATCGACACCGTTTTAAATGTCAGAGTACCAAATCCGTTTATGCCGGATACACCTCAGCGAATTGCAACAGATACTTCACAGAAACTTGCCATTCGTTTTGGAGAAACCATCAAAGCCTATGCAGCAGATGAGGGACGGGATGTCGGAGATCTGAAGCTGATTCCACTTGTTCTGGCAGGCTGGCTGAGATATCTGATGGGAATTGATGACAAAGGTGAAAAATTCACATTAAGCCCTGATCCGCTTCTTGAAGAATTATGCCCGTATGTTGCAGAAATCAGACTGGGAGATACAGAAATTGAAGAAAAAATCAGACCAATTCTGGAAAGTGAGAAAATTTTTGGCGTAAACCTTTATGAACTTGGAATGGCTGATCAGATTGTCAGCTATTTTAAAGAGCTGCTCCGAAAACCGGGAGCAATTCGTGAAACATTAAAAAAATATGTGGATGAAGGTTATTCTGAATGATGAGTTCAGCTGAACGACAGGAGGACAAAATGAACATTACCGAGCAGATTCAGAATCTTGCAGTAGTTCCGGTGGTTGTGCTTGAAGATACAGAAGATGCACTGCCGTTGGCAAAAGCTTTGTGTGAAGGAGGACTTCCGTGTGCAGAAGTTACATTCCGTACAGATGCAGCGGAAGAGTCTATTAAAATTATGACGGAAGCGTTTCCTGACATGCTGGTTGGCGCAGGGACAGTTCTGACAGCAGAACAGGTTGATCAGGCAGTAAAAGCGGGTGCAAAATTTATTGTAAGTCCGGGATTTGATCCGGAGATTGTAGATTACTGCATTTTAAAGGATATTCCGGTATTTCCGGGATGTATCACACCTTCAGAAGTGGCACAGGCAGTAAAGCGTGGACTGAAAGTGATCAAGTTTTTTCCGGCAGAGCAGTTTGGCGGGATTGCAGCAATCAAAGCACTTGCTGCTCCATACACGGATATAAAATTTATGCCAACCGGAGGAATCAATCCGAAAAATCTGGAGAATTATCTTTCTGACGATAAGATTATTGCATGCGGAGGAAGCTGGATGGTAAAAGGAAATCTGATCAAAGAGGGCAGATTTGATGAAATCAGGATACTTACTGCTGAAGCAGTAAAACTTGCATCCGGAATTCGCAGTCAGAAATAAAGAGAGATAAAAAGATGCCCGCCTGATCAGCGGGCATCTTTTTGGAAACTTCTCAGTGTTTCCGGGCAGATGTTCATATTTGCATTGCAAAGTATACTTCTCTGAAAAGAATGGCACACATTCTGCCGTGAAATGAATATATGTATTGTAAACAAAGGATGGAGACGAGGTTATTCGGATAATCCCTCATAGATCACCCAGTCAAAATCTGCAAAATTATCAGAAGTCTGTCCATTGGAAGTTGCATACATACCAAGATAAGTACCTGTAAAACCTTCATTGGTTATGGAACTTAATATTTCCGGATTGCCATGAAGATAAACAGGAATCATGGTCTGATCATCATATCCATAATAAAAATGATAGCCTTGCTCATTGGCTGTTACAGTCAAATAAATTCTTCCATTACATTTCAGCTTTGTTTCAGCAAGAAGTGTAATTACATGATTGCGGCATTCTCTTACCTGTGCATAAAGAAAATCATTTTTGCGGCATACAGTAAACGTATAGTGATAACGATCATCCTGTATAAGTGCAAGTCCTGCTTCTTCATAATCTGTTTGCGGAGTGAAATCCATGGCTGCCTGCATTCGGAAAATTTTATGCTGTTGTCTTCTGCCGAGAAATGCAGGTGTGCAGATTTCATGCATAACTTCCGGCTTGAGATATAAACGCAGACATCCGGGACGTTCTGTCAGGGAAAACAGATTGGAAGGATATGGATGAATGCTGTTCCACTGGAAACCTAGTCTGGCAGACTCAAAATTGTCACTGTAGAATGTCGGTGTAGTCTGATAATAGGGAAGATCAGGAAGACGTTCTTCTTTATTCACAAGACCATTGGAATTATCCACACGCAGCCATCCGTCAGAATCCCAGATAACCGGGATCATAAAAGTTTCTCTGCCAAGATTAAAATGAGCATTCTGATAAGGCCGGACAGCCAGAAGTACCATCCACCATTCACCTTTCTGAGTCTGGACAATATCTGCATGTCCGGTAACAGAAATCTCATGTTCCAGAGAAAGATGTCTGTGCGTTACGATAGGATTGCGGGGACATATTTCGTAATCGCCGTCAACAGTGCGGCAGCGTGCCATCATAACACAGTGATTGGTAAAAGTTCCGCCTTCCGCAACCATCAGATAATACCAGCCGTTTTCAAAATAAATATGAGGAGCTTCAATCCATTTACTGCGAGTTTTTTCTCCATCCCATATAACTTTGCGTTTTCCTTTGAACTGAAAAGTTTCTTTGTCCAGCTCACAGAGATAAATGCCATGATGACCTTCGTAATGTCCGGGTTCGAAAATAAAATTGCCGGTATACCACATGCGATCATCCTGATCAAAGAAAAGACTGGAGTCGATACCATCAGCACCTTTTATAAAACGTGGGTCACTCCATGGACCGGCAGGATCTTTGGCTGTGATAATGTAATTGTCCCTGTAAGCTTCTCTGCCACCGGATACAAAAGTGTTAATAATATAAAAAGTTCCATCGTGGTAACGGATAGACGGTGCCCATAATCCAAGCGAAGTTTCACAGTTTTTATAATCCAGCTGTTCCGGACGGGAAATTCCATGCCCGATCTGTTCCCAGTGGATCAGATCTTTGCTGTGAAAAACCGGAATGCCTGGAAAATATACAAAAGAAGAAGTAACCATATAGTAATCGTCATTTACTCTGCAGACAGAAGGGTCCGGATAAAAACCGGAAAGCAGAGGATTCTTAAAAGTAGCTGCATTCATTATAAAGCCTCCTTTTTTCTAAAATACGCTGCATCAGAAGATGTATGCTTTGTGTACAGTTAGTTTATAATATTTTTTAAAAGGTAGCTGTTCAGATATTGCACAAAAATCAGCGTATATTGCTTGATTTATTTTGTTATGTTAAATAAAATATGTATTATACTATAAATGAGCAAATTTGAAAAACTGCACAATTAAATCTTCAGTATGCGGACAGTAAAAAGAATAAAGTAGTTTAATGTTCGCGTAATGTGTACAACCAGCTACAAATTTTGTGCAATTTTCGGTATTTGCTCATTTATAGTATTATACAGAAAAAAAGGAGGCTATGAAAAAAGAGAAGGTATATAGGAGGAACACTGATATCATGATTGAAATATTGGAAGGAACACATGAAACCATAAATTATGGAAATTCAATGGGCGTCCGTATGTTTCACAATGTTGATTATGAGGATTATCCTGAACATTGGCATACGGCTATAGAGATTATTATGCCTGTTCATGAAGGCTATAATGTGATTGTTGGTGAAAAGAAATATTGCCTGAAGGAAGGAGACATTCTGATACTTAATTCAGGAACACTTCATGCTCTGGAGGCACCTCCAAAAGGAGAACGTATTATTCTGCAATTCAGCGATTATCTGCTGTATTCACTCAGAGAAATGGAAACACTTCTGAATTTGCTGCCGCCTGTCATGTTTTTTTCGGAAGAAGAAGATTTCCAACGTCTGTACAGTTTTATAAAAAGACAGATGGATGCTATTGTTGTGGAGTATGATCAGGAAAAGACTTTTTTTGGTGCGGCAATTTATGCACGGTTGATTGAAATATTCATATACATAGGAAGAAATGCCATTTGGGGAGACAGAAAGCGAAAGAATGTAATTATAGATAATAATCCATCAAAGAAGAAAGAATATATGGAAAGTGTAATGAGTGCCTGTAATTATATTAATCAGCATTACCAGGAGCCGTTATCACTCGAAGAAATTGCAGATGTCAGCGGATTTTCACGTTTTCATTTCACACGTATTTTCAAGCAATGCATGAATATGACATTTTATGAGTATTTGAATCAGAAGAGGATCAGCAAAGCAGAAGAACTTTTGAGTACGACATCACAGAGCGTAACAGAAATTGCCATGAATTCCGGATTTTCTTCTATCAGTGCATTTAACAGAACATTTAAGTCCGTAAAAGGATGTTCTCCCAGTGTTTACCGGGGAAAGCGGAATATGGAGCAATAAGTGCTCAATGTTTGGCAAAATTAAGGAAGCATTTTGGCGCAATTGACGTTATTCTATAAAAAAATGGCGTTAGGAGGAATGTGGGATGATGCAGCAGATTAATATGCCCGGACTTTTGCGTGAAAACTGCGTCCTGCAAAGAGGAGACCATACCAGAGTGTGGGGATGGTATGAAAAAGACACAGAGATTACAGTAGAATTTCAACAACATAGATATGTAACAATTACTGATGCAGAAGGATATTTTGAAGTTTTGGCAGACTGTGTCGAGACTGGCGGTCCGTATATTCTCAGAGTGTACAGTGAAGACGGACAGATGACTGAGAACAGAGAGGTTTATGTAGGAGATGTCTTTGTATGCTCAGGACAATCCAATATGGAACTTCCTGTAGGAAGGGTAAGAGAAATGTTTCCGGATGAAGCTGGAAGCCTGAATGTTCATCAGTATAAAGTAGAAGAATGCGCAGAATTTGAAAAACCTCTGAAAGAACATAAATCGGCAAAATGGACAGTATGTACAGGAAAGAATCTGGAAGAAACAACAGCACTGGGATATTTTTTCGGAAAAATGATCTCACAGAAAGAAAACGTACCTGTAGGAATTATCAATATAAGTAAAGGAGGCACTCCGGCAGAGGCATGGATCAGTGAAGAGGGACTGAAAAATTATCCGGAGTTTCTTTTGGAAAAACAGAAATTTGCAGACAGCGAATATCGTGCCGGCTTTTTTACGGAGCAGGATATAAGAGAAGAAGCATGGCATGAGAACCTGAGGCATCTGGACAAAACAGCAGAAGACAAAGAATGGAAAGAAATACTGCTTCCGGGATATTTTCAGGATCAGGGACTGAAAGATTTCTGCGGATTGCTTTATCTGAAAAAGACATTTGAAGTGCCTGAACATCTTGCAGGGAAAGCAGGTACTCTGAAACTTGGAACACTTGTGGACAGTGACAGAACTTATGTGAATGGAAAATTTGTGGGAGAAACAGGGTATTGTTTCCCACCTCGTATTTATAAAATTCCCCAAGGTATATTAAAAAAAGGAAAAAATGAAATTTTTATCAAACTGAAATGCAGGGATGGAAAAGGAAGGATCACAGAAAATAAACCATGTGATATCTGCTTTACATCAGGTGAAAAGATCAGTCTGAGAGGAAAATGGCAATATCAGATAAGAGTGGTAAGTGAACCTGCACCAATATTACAGTTTATCACAAGAAAACCAACAGGAATGTATCAGGGAATGGTTGCGCCATGCCTGAATATGACAGTCAGAAGTGTGCTCTGGTATCAGGGAGAATCCAATGAAGGAAATCCGGAATTGTATGAAGACCTTCTGAAAAAAATGATCTGCGACTGGAGAAAACACTGGAGACAGGAAAAACTGCCATTTATTATGATACAGCTTCCAGTATGCAATATAGATATCAGAGGCGGTGGTGCCTGGGCTGTTATCCGTCAGGCTCAGAAACAGGCTCAGGAACTGCCAGAGGTGGCGATGACTGTAAATCTTGATCTGGGAGAAGTGAATGATCTTCATCCATTAAACAAAGAGGCAGTTGCATACAGAGCATATCTTGCTGCCAGACATCTGTTATATAAAGAAGAGATAATCTGGCAAGGACCTGTGCTGAATGAAATTCAAAAAAAAGAAAATGAAATTCTTCTCAGGTTTGAATCCGGGAAAGAAAAGCAATTACTGACAACAGATGACGAGGCACCGGGAGAATTTGTGGCATCAGGTGAAAATGGGATTTTTTATAAAGTAAATGCAGAAATTGAAGGAATGAATGTCAGAATTTATTCCACAGGGGAAGATGGATTAAAAGTAAATGCAATGAAAAAAATCAGATATGCATGGTCAGATGCACCGGTAACAGGACTTTTAAAAAACAGTCAGGGACTTCTGACAGCACCATTCTGCATTGATTTACCATAGCAGACGGAGGCGAAACAGTGAGATTATTTAATGACGGCTGGGAGTTCAGCAAACAGAAAATTGGTACAGGTCTGAAAGAAATGAAGGAGCGGGATTCGGAATTTGTTCAGGTTGGAATTCCTCATGACTGGCTGATCGGTCAGACAGAGAATCTTTATGAAGACAGTACCGGATGGTACAGAAAAAAGTTTTTCTGGAAAAAAGCAGAAAGAAACAGGGTGTTTCTCCGGTTTGATGGTATTTATATGGACTGCCATATTTTTGTAAATGGTGCAGAGGCAGGTGAATGGAAGTATGGATACACTACATTTGAGATAGAAATTACGGAATATCTGAGAAACGAAGAAAATGAAATCTGGATTTCAGTAAACTATCAGACACCCAACAGCAGATGGTATACAGGAGCCGGAATTTACCGGAATATATGGATCAGAGAAGTTTCAGACACCTGTATTATGGCAGATGGAATTTATTTTTCGGCGAAACGGAGAAATGAAAAGCTATGGAATATAGAGATTGAGACAGAACTGGAAGTGAAGGAACAGCAATCACAAGATTTGCTCAGCATTACTTATACGCTGCGGGAAAAAGGAAATGAGACTTCTGAAATTTTTTTGGGTAAACAATATGTTACGGGAACAGATCAGACAAAGCAGACAGTTTTATTCCTGACAGAACTGGAAGAACCGATAATCTGGGATACTGAGAATCCACAGTGCTATGAACTGCAAACTGTACTTTACCGAAATCAGGAAATTCTTCAGAAAGAATGCCAGACAGTAGGATTTCGCACAATAGAGTTGCTGCCGGATAAAGGTCTTTTATTGAATGGAAGAAAATTGAAACTCAATGGAGTATGCGAACATCATGATCTGGGGTGTCTTGGTGCTGCATTTCACAAAAAAGCTATGGAGAGAAAATTTCGTATTCTGAAACAGATGGGTGTGAATGCGGTTCGGCTGGCGCATAATATGTCTGCACCGGAAGTAATGGAGCTTGCAGATGAGATGGGAATTCTGATCGTTACAGAGGCTTTTGATATGTGGACTTCCTCAAAAACGCCGTATGATTATGGCAGATTTTTTAAGGAATGGTACCAACGTGATATTGCAAACTGGGTAAAGCGTGACAGAAATCATCCATGTCTTCTTATGTGGAGTATTGGGAATGAAATTTATGATACACATGTAGATGAAAATGGCCAGTACTGGTGCAGAGTGCTCATGGATGAAGTGAGAAAATATGACAGAAAAGAAAATGCGCAGATTACTCTGGCATCTAATTATCTTCCATGGGAAAATGCAAGAAAATGTGCGGATATTGTTAAGAATGTAGGCTATAACTACGGAGAAAAATATTATGATGCTCATCATAAAGAACATCCGGACTGGGTTATTTATGGAAGCGAGACTGGCTCTGTTGTCCAAAGTAGAGGAATTTATCATTTTCCATATCAGCAGTCTGTTCTGACTGATGAGGATGAGCAGTGTTCTTCACTTGGAAATTCAACTACCAGCTGGGGAGCTGCGTCAGCAGAAACCTGCATCAGGGCTGAGATTGAACATCCATATTCCTGCGGACAGTTTGTATGGTCAGGATTTGATTTTATTGGAGAACCTACACCGTACCATACCAGAAGCTCATATTTTGGCCAAATTGATACAGCGGGATTTCCAAAGGATTCCTTTTATATTTACAAGTCCGGATGGACAGACTACAGAAAAGATCCCATGGTTCATATTTTTCCTTACTGGGATTTCAATGAACAGCAGATGATAGATGTAAGAGTGTGTTCCAATGCACCGGTGGTAGAGCTGTTTTTGAATGGAAAAAGTCAGGGAACTTGTACCCTGAATCAGGAAAAAGGAACGATTCTGGCTGGCCTGTGGCAGATTCCGTATGAAGAAGGGGAACTGTGCGCAGTTGCCTGCGATGAAAACGGAACTGTTCTTGCTAAAGATATGCAGCATTCTTTTGGTGAAGCAGCGGAGTTTTGTCTGACGACATCTGAAGAGGAATTGAAAGCTGATGGAGAAGATCTTTTGTTTGTAGAAGTTTCAATGAAAGATGCGCAGGGCTTTCCGGTGGTAAATGCCAATAACCGGATTCAGATTGAAGTCAGTGGTGCCGGTGCCCTGGTGGGAACTGATAATGGAGACAGTACGGATATAGATGAATATAAATCCGGAAACAGAAGACTTTTTTCCGGAAAGCTGTTACTTGTGTGTAAGGCCGGAACTTCCAGTGGAACTATGGTTATACGACTCAGATCACAGGGTATTCCTGAGAAAATCCTGACAGTTCCGGTAAAGAAAGCAGAAATCAGACAGGGTATCAGTGAAAGCGCATATCTTCCGGAAAAAAATTATCCGGATATCGGTGCGGAGAATGATAACATTCAGGTGAGAAATATCTGCCTGATAAGCAGTAATGGTCTGCATCTTCATAAAGAAAATCCAACAACAGTTGTTACAGCAAAACTCTGCCCGTCACAGGCATCAGATCAGGAAGTATTCTGGAATATTGTTGATGATGCCGGAATTCCCCTGAAGATAGCAACTATAGAGTCAGACGGATTACAGGCGAGGGTTACGGCAGTCAGTGATGGCAGTTTTCGTGTAAGGTGCATGTCAAAAAGCGGTACAGATCATGTTCGTATTATTTCCACCCTGGAATTTACGGTCAGTGAATTTGGTAAGGCATTTACAGATCCTTATGAATTTGTGAGTGCGGGATTATATGATTACGGTAAAGGTGAGATTGGAAATGGAAATGAACATGGAGTTGCTACTGCCAGAGATGGGGAAAGCCAGGTGGGATTTAAGAATATAGATTTTGGCTCATATGGTTCTGATGAGATTACAGTGCCGATTTTTGCGCTGACAGATGATCCGTATGAAATACAGATTTATGAAGGAATGCCGGAGGAAGACGGGATATTGATCGGCAGCTTTATTTACCAGAAACCCAAGATGTGGAATGTTTACCAGGAAGAAACATTTCATCTTAAGAAACGTCTCAAAGGTGTGACGGGAATCTGTTTTGTACTTCATGAAAAGATTCATATTAAAGGATTCTGGTTTAAAAAGTATAACAGAGCATGGCAGAAACTGTCTGCTGGTGAATGTGATAAAATATATGGTGACAGTTTTACGAAAGATGGAGATCATATTCTGGGAATCGGAAATAATGTTACAATTGTATTTGAAAATATGGACTTCGGAAAGACAGGTACGAACTGTCTGAGAGTAAGTGGAAATACACCACTGGAAAAGAACACGATCATTCTGAAATTTGCAGGAGAAAGTCAGGAAGAACAGAGAATGATTGAATTTTCCGGGGGCAAAGAAGAACAGAACTTCACAATAGAACCGGTAAGCGGATACAGGAAAGTAAGTATGGTGTTTCTGCCGGGAAGTAATTTTGATTTTTATGATATTCAATTTAATCAGACCAGGCAGTGAAGAAGACAGTTTTTTTGTATGATAAAATAACTTTGAAAATAAAATACAGGAAAAAATATGACAGAGAAGTGGAATAGTGGAAAGTTTTGCTTCTTTGTTTTTTATGTAATGAACATTTTTTTGTCTTATAATCATTCAGGAGAAAACAGGAAATGTGTAAAATTCCGGCAATAAATGGAAAATGGCATATGTATAGAGCAATATGTGGAAAACAGAACGCAAAATATGCAGAATTTTGCATATTTTGCTAAAAAAGCGGCAAGAAAGTAAAGGACATAAATGATAAAGACAGATATAATAAGTAACAATAAAGGGAAAAGAAAATACGAAAAAAGAAAAAAGGAGGTAGCACAAAATGAGAAGAAGCAAAAACAAAACGGTGGCGATTCCGAAAAGCAAAGAACATTCTTTACTCCACCACATAAAAAAAGAATGGCGCCTATATTCTCTGATGATCATTCCAATCCTGTATTACATTATTTTTAAGTATGTTCCCGTACTTGGAAACCTGATTGCATTCAGAAGGTACAAAGGAGGCCCAAACATCTTTGGTGAGTATTGGGTTGGATTTCGTTACTTTAAACAGTTCCTCGGAGATGCTCAGTTCTGGCAGGCGTTCTGGAATACATTACGTCTGAGCATCGGATATCTGCTGATACGTTTTCCGGTTACTTTGATTTTTGCAATTTTATTAAATGAAATTCACAAGAAATGGTGGAAGAAAACAGTTCAGACATTATCCTATCTGCCACACTTTATTTCACTGGTTGTTGTCTGTGGTATGGTGAAAGAACTGCTTACAGCCGGAGGCCCGATCAACAAAGTTCTGTCCGCTGTGGGAATTGGAAAAATTGCATTTATGTCTGAACCGAGTTGGTTTGATTTTGTTTACATAGCATCCGGTGTGTGGCAGGCATTAGGCTGGGGAACAATTCTTTATCTAACAGCAATGACCGGAATTAATACAGAACTTTATGAGGCTGCTTCCATGGATGGTGCAAACAGATTTCAACAGATTATTCATGTAACGATACCTGGAATTCTTCCTACGATCATGACATTGCTTATTATGGATATTGGAGGTATTGTTACATCAAGCAATATGCAGAAAATCTTACTCTTGTACAATCCACTGAATCAGGAAAAAGCAGACATTATCGGAACATTGGTTTACAGAATGGGTATTACGGGCGGAAACTTCAGTTATGCGGCTGCTGTAGGACTGTTTGAAGGACTTATTGGACTGATTCTTGTATCAATAGCAAATTTCCTGTCTAAGAAGCTTACAGAAACCTCATTGTGGTAGTATGGAGGAACAGTAAAATGAACAATATGAAAGCATCAAAAGGATATCGGGCTTTTCAGTGCATTAATACGGTGATTATGATACTGGTGATTTTTGTAACACTGTATCCTTTCATTTATCTTGTAGCACAGTCATTCAGCAGTGATGCAGCAGTCAGTGCCGGAAAAGTTACCCTTTTGCCGATAGACTTCAATCTCAATACTTACAAATACATTCTGAGAGATAATCAGTTTTTTAAATATTATTTTAACACGATTGCATACACAGTGGTAAGTACGTTTATTTCTGTATCATTTACAGCATTGCTTGCCTATCCACTCTCAAAACCAAGACTGAGATTAAACAAAGTTATTACTCCAATGGTTGTTTTCACCATGTATTTTGCAGGTGGTACAATTCCTAATTATATTGTAGTTACACAGTGGCTCGGGCTTCAGGACAGTGTATGGTCTATTATTCTTCCAAATGCGATCAGTACTTTTAACCTTCTTGTAATGAAGTCATTCTTTGCAGGGCTTCCGGAAGAACTGGAAGAAGCGGCATCCATTGATGGTATGGATACTTACAGGATTTTTGTTAAGATTATTCTTCCGTTATCCAAGCCAATCATCGCAACCATGTGTCTGTTCTATATGGTTGGTATGTGGAATGAATGGTTTACCCCAATGTTGTACTTAGATTCAAAAGATAAATGGCCGATCGCATTGTATGTAAGGCAGCTGGTGGAGGGCGCCAATAATACAGAGATTGGAAGCTCGGCAGATGCAAGCAGTGTTCAGGCAACACTGAAATCAGCAACTATGGTACTGACATCTATTCCGATTATGTGCGTATATCCTTTTGTACAGAAGTATTTTGTACAGGGAATGACGATTGGAGCAGTAAAAGGTTGAAAATAATACCTAAAAATACAGAAAACTAAAAATAAGAAAATGATCAAGGAGGTCACTATGAAAAAAAGATTACTTGCAGTTACTCTTTCTGTACTGATGGCAGGTACAGCACTGGCAGGATGTGGAGGCTCTTCCCAAAAGAGAGATGATGACAGTGCAAAACTTTCCGCAGAAGATGCGGACAAAGATCTGGATTATACATATGGTGAAGGAGAAACTTTCCATTCCGATGAGCCGATTACCTATTCTATGATGTATTCCGATCATGAAAATTACCCATATAAAGAAGACTGGCTGCTCTGGAAAGCAATTGAAGAAAAAACGAATGTAACATTTGATCTTACTACAGTTGCAAGAACAGATTACAATGACAAAGTTTCTGCATCTGTAAACAGTGGAAGTGCTCCATATATTATTCCGAAAGTTTATGATTCTTCCGCATATGAAGACAGCGGACAGGTTGTGGCAATCAGTGACTGGGTACAGTATATGCCTAATTATCAGAAATGTATTAAAGACTGGGGCATGGAAGATGATCTGGATATGATCCTTGCTTCTGACGGAAAATATTATCGTCTGCCAGGAATGTGGGAATCTACAGCAGGTGGCTATTCTCTGGCAATTCGTAAAGATGTGTTTGAGGCAGCCGGTGTAGATCTGAGCGATGAAGCTACATGGACATGGGATGATTTTTATGAAGCACTGAAAAAAGTAAAAGATTATACAGGTGCGGATTATGTATGGTCTGACGGATTTGGATTTGGAAGCACAATGAACATTGCAGCAGTTTCCTATGGTGTTACCGGAGGGTATTCTACTGACGGTGGTGACTGGGGATTAAAGGATGGTACACAGTTTGATTCTGACAAAGATGAATTCTACTTTGCAGATACCACAGATGAATATAAAGAATATCTGACAATGTTCCACAAAATGTATGAAGACGGATTAATCGATCCGGAAACCTTTACACAGGATACTTCACAGGCACAGGCAAAATTTTATCGTGGAGATTCTTATGTACTGAATATGAACTATCAGATTTTTTCTGATACATTAAATGGAAAAATGCAGGATGATAATGCGGAACTGTATTTCCTGACTACTCCCGGCGGTCCTTCCGGTCAGGTAAAAGTATCCAGCCGTGATGGACGACTTGAAAACGGAATCATGATTTCACAGAATGCTCTGGATGATCTTGGTGAAAAAGATTTTATTAAGATGTTGAGATTTATTGACTGGTTATGGTATTCCGATGAAGGACAGACTTTATGTCAGTGGGGTGTAGAAGGTGAAACCTATACAGTAGATGATGATGGAAACATTGTATTAAATTCTGACATTTACTATAACGGTCTGAATCCTGGCGCTGAAAAACAATTAAATGTAGATTATGGATTTGGTAATGGAGTATTTGCATATGGTGGTTCTGATAAGCTTCGTTATTCCAAATTCTCAGATGGTGAGAAAGAATGGAATGAAAGAATTAATAACAACAAAACAGATTTAAAACTGAAGCCGCCGATTCTTGCAGATGAACTTCAGAAAGAAGATCTGAACCTGATCAAGACTCCTCTTATGGATTATGTAAATACCGCTGCTCTGGAATTTATCACAGGAAAACGTGATCTGGATGCAGACTGGGATGCATATGTGAAAGACTGTGAAAATAAAGGCAGCCAGAAGTATGTAGATGAGGCAAATGAAATCTATAAAGATACAAAGGATTTGCTTGAAAAATAATATTCACAGAGATTATTTTCGAAAAGATACAAAGAATCTGGCAGCACTTGCTGCCGGGTTTTTTGGTACACAAAAAGAAAAAAGTGAAGATATGAAATTCTGACATGACACAAAGAGATCAGGCAGGAGGAAATATGACGACAGTAGAATTTTCAAAAAAGCAGAATCTTATGTTTATTGTACCTGAAGAATGTGGAAGTGGAATACAGAGGATTGCTAAAAAAGTAATGCAGGATATCTGCGGAACAACTGGATACACTCCTCAAATGTGCAATGAATATGCAGATGACAGGAAAACAGAACAGGCAGTGATAGCAGTAACAGAAGGCCAGAGTCTGGCGGAAGAACTTGCGCAGCGTTTTCCGGAACTAAAAGAGGTAAAAGGAAAAAGAGAATGCTATGGATTTTTGATCAGAAAAGAGCCTGTGGAGGGTGTTTCTGCGGGAGTTATTATTTACGGAAGTGATAAACTGGGAACTATTTACGGATTGTTTCATATCTCCGAACTTCTTGGAGTTATGCCGTTTTTATTCTGGGGTGACTGTCCATATACAGAAAAAGAAAAAGTGATACTGTCGGAGGCAGATTCTTTTATTTCCAGAGAACCATCTGTAGAATACAGAGGATTTTTTATCAATGATGAATGGCCATGCTTCGGAAATTGGACCACATCTCATTTTGGTGGATTTACAGTGGAAATGTATGATCATATTTTAGAATATCTTCTTCGAATGAAGGGAAATTACCTCTGGCCTGCCATGTGGAGTTCCTGCTTTATGCTGGACGGACCGGATATGGAGTCTATGAAACTGGCAGATGAATATGGTATTTATATTGGAATGTCTCATCATGAACCCTGTATGCGTTCAGGGGGAGAATACAGTAAGGTAAGAGGCTCTCACAGTCCTTATGGAGATGCATGGGACTATGTAAAAAACAAAGAAGGTATTTTGAAATTCTGGGAAGATGGAATAAAGAGAAGTGTTGGACATCATGTATTTCCTACTGTAGGGATGCGTGGAGAAAACGACAGTAAAATGCTGGGGGAAGATTCTCTGATTTCTGATAATGTACGTCTTCTTAAAGAAATTATTACGAAACAGAAAGAAATGATTCATACATACCTTGAGAAAGATGAGAAGACAGTCCCGAAACTGTTCGCCGTTTATAAAGAAGTAGAAGATTATTACTTTGGAGGTGGAACGGAAGAAGGTCTCAGAGGCTTTGAGGATCTGGATGATGTAACTTTGCTGTTGTGTGATGATAATTTTGGGAATATGCGTGCCCTGCCCGAGAAGTTTGAACGGGATCATAAGGGTGGATTTGGAATGTATTATCATCTTGATTATCATGGAGATCCCGTCTCCTATGAATGGGTGGCATCGACACCATTGAACAGAATCTGGGAACAGATGACAGAAACCTGGGAATATGGCGTGCGTAAGCTGTGGATCGTGAATGTAGGAGATGTGAAATTTCAGGAGTTTCCACTGAACTATTTCATGAATCTGGCATATGATTTTGATACATGGGGTTCTGAAGCACCAAACAGTACAGGAGCTTATACAGAAAAATGGATAAAAGATACTTTTGGAGAGTACACCTCAGAAGATGAAAGAAGAGAAATCAGAGATGTACTGGAAGGTTACCTCAGATTAAATGGTCTGCGCAGACCGGAATCATTAAATGATACCGTCTACCATCCGGCACATGAACTGGAATGTGAAAGAATTCTGACACAGTGTGAAATTCTGGAAAAGAAAAACGAATCAGTGAGGCAGATACTTCGCAGCAGAGGAAAGGAAAATGCCTATTACAGCATGATTTATTTTTCTGCTGCAGCATCTGTAAATCTTCTGAAGATGCAATTATATTCAGGTAAAAATCATCTTTATGCAAATCAGGGAAAAGCCGTTGCGAACCTTTATGGAGAGATGACAGAACAATTCATAAAAAGAGATGAAGAACTTGCACAGGAAATGGCTGATTTTAAGAATGGAAAGTGGGCAGGGATGGAACTGGCATCTCATATCGGATTTACTAACTGGAATGATGAAGACTGGCGTTATCCAGTCAAGTATACAGTAAGGCTGCCTCAGAAACCAAGGTTGGTTGTTTCAAGAGCTGATGAGACAGTGCATTATACCAATCAGTATTTTCCGAAATCTCTGATCATAGAGGATTTTTCTTGGGAAAATGTGCGTACGGTAAAACTCCAGATTGCAAATGGCGGTCAGGGAACTGTGCACTGGAATATTGTAAAAGGTGCCAGAAAAGTGGGAATGGATGGAGTTTCCAGAGAATCAGATACTGCAGAAAACTGCGAATGGATTGGATTTTCTGCAATGTCAGGAGAGACAAAGCTGCAGGACGAAGTTACATTAATTATAAAAAAAGAAAATCTTCCTTTCAATAAGATGACAGAATGCAGTTTTGAAATCAGGACAGATACAGAATTTGTTCCTGTGATCGTCAAAACAGAAAAGAAAGAATCCAGCCAGATTCCTGATCATACATTTGTTCCGGAAAATGGAATTTATGCTATAAATGCACAGCATTTTTCAGAGAAAGCTGAAGCAGTTTTTGAAAACCAGATGGCTTGTTTCAAAACTCTGGATCATTTTGGCAAGTATGAAGGCGGTATGAAAGTCTTTCCGGTGACCGCATATTTTACAGAAAAAGAAAAAGCCCCGTCTCTGACATATCAGTTATGGTCAGAAAAAGAGGAAGAAAATGTTCTGGAACTTCATACCTCACCGGCGAATCCGCTGATCTATGGTGGCAGACTTCATATGGGGGTAAGCGTAAATCAGGAAGTACCGGTAGAACTTTGTATTACAGGAGAAAAATATAAAGGCGGAGAACCGGGATGCAGATCCTGGGAAGAAGCTGTTTTAAATCAGGAACATAAAACTACTCTGAAAATAAATCTGAAAAAAGGAATGAACCAGATTCAGATTTATGCAAGAGAAGCAGGAATCGTTCTGGAACGTCTGGTTGTATATAACAGCAGAAAACTTCCTGAAACTTCCTATCTGGGTCCGGAGGAATCTAAATGGATACTGAATGGAGAAGTAAGATAATAAATAAAAAACGGATATAGTTGAATCAGGCAGATAAAAGTATCCGCTTCGCTATGCGGATCTATACAAAATAGCTGAGAAAGGAATTAAAAAGATATGAAAATGAAAACAGCAGTTATGACAGATATTCAGAAAGTAGAAATTCAGGAAAGAGAAATTCCAGTACCAAAAGAAAATGAAGTTCTTGTAAAAGTAGAATATGTCGGAATCTGTGGATCAGACCTTCATTATTATGAATCAGGACGAATTGGAGATTTTATTGTAAAACCGCCTTTTGTTCTGGGACATGAAGCAGGTGGTACTGTAGTTGAGGTTGGAGCGAATGTTAAAAATCTGAAAGTCGGTGACCGTGTGGCGATGGAACCGGGGAAAACCTGTGGAACCTGTGAATTCTGCAAACAGGGAAAATATAACTTATGTAAAGATGTAGTGTTTTTCGCAACACCGCCGGTAGATGGAGTATTTCAGGAGTATGTGGCGCATGAAGCAGGTCTTTGCTTCAAACTTCCGGATAATGTAAGCACAATGGAAGGTGCACTGATCGAACCACTGGCTGTTGGAATGCACGCAGCAAATCAGGGCGGTGCCCATCTGGGACAGACAGCAGTGGTAACAGGAGCCGGATGTATTGGTCTGGTTACGCTTCTTTCTTTAAAAGCAATGGGGGTTTCTGAGGTTATTGTAGTGGATGTTATGGAAAAGCGTCTGCAGAAAGCAATGGAATTGGGTGCAACAGCAGTAATCAATGGGAAAGAAGAGGATACTGTACAGCGCATTATGGAATTAACAGGAGGTAGAGGATTTGATTTGGGCATTGAAACTGCCGGTTCTCAGATTACTGCTTCACAGCTTATTAAAGGTGCTAATAAGGGTGCAACTATCGTATTTGTAGGATATAGTGCTTCCGGAGAAATGACATTACCAATGGGTATGGCACTGGATAAAGAGCTTACATTTAAGACCGTATTCCGTTACAGAAATATATATCCAATGGCAATTCAGGCAGTAGCTTCCGGAAAAATCAATATAAAAGAAATTGTTACAGATTATTTTGAACTGGATGATATTCAGAATGCACTGGATTCCTGTGTGAAAAATAAAGCTGATATTGTAAAAGGTGTTATTAAAGTATGCTGATAGAATAAATAAATTTTCTGACAAAGAAGATTGGAGAAACAATATGAGAGACAGAGAAGAGGCAAGAAAAAGAGCAGAACAACTGGTTGAGCAGATGACAACAGATGAGATGGCTGGACAGCTTAAATTTGATGCTCCGGCAATAGAACACCTGGGAATTCCAGAATATAACTGGTGGAATGAGGGACTTCATGGAGTTGCAAGAGCAGGTACTGCGACTGTATTTCCTCAGGCAATTGGCATGGCTGCGGCATGGGATCCGGAACTGATGTATCTGGAGGCATCTGTGATTGCAGAGGAAGCAAGAGCAAAATACAATGTATCTGTAAAATATGGAGACAGAGATATTTATAAGGGATTGACATTATGGTCACCAAATGTAAATATTTTTCGTGATCCGCGTTGGGGAAGAGGACATGAAACTTATGGAGAAGATCCTGTTCTTACATCAAGGCTTGCGGTTCCTTTTATAAAGGGGCTGCAGGGAGATGGAAAATATTTGAAAACGGCTGCATGTGCAAAACATTTTGCAGTGCATTCAGGACCGGAGGCTCTGAGACATTCATTTAATGCAGTGGCAAATTCAAAAGATATGTTTGAGACTTATCTTCCGGCATTTGAGGCATGTGTGAAAGAAGCAGATGTGGAAGCTGTTATGGGAGCCTATAACAGAACAAATGGAGAACCATGCTGTGCAAACGAAGAACTTATGAAAAAAATCCTCAGAGAAAAATGGGGATTTCAGGGATATTATGTATCAGACTGCTGGGCAATCAGAGATTTTCATGAGAATCATCATGTGACAAACAATGGAGTAGAATCTTCTGCCCTTGCGTTAAATACCGGCTGTGACCTGAACTGTGGATGCACATATCTTTGCCTGAAAGAAGCTTTGAGAAAACATCTGGTGAAGAAAAGTACATTAAAACAGGCAGCAGTGAGACTGTTCACAACCAGATATCTTCTGGGAATGTTTGATGAAACAGAATATGATCAGATTCCGTATAGCTGTGTAGAATCAAAAGAACATCTGGAACTTGCACAGCGGGCAGCGGAGGAAAGTATTGTATTGCTCAAAAATAACGGAATTCTCCCATTGAGAAAAGAGGAGATTCATGTGATTGGAGTGATCGGGCCGAATGCAGATAACAGAAAGTCTCTGGAAGGAAATTATCATGGTACAGCATCCCATTATATTACTGCGTTGGAAGGTATTCAGGATTATGCAGGTGAAGATATCAGAGTTATGTATTCCAAAGGAAGTCATCTGTTTATGGATAAAGAAGAACAGCTTGCAAAAGAAAAGGACAGACTCAGTGAAGCAATGGCAGTTGCTGAGTACAGCGATGTAATTGTTCTTTGCGTGGGACTGGATGAAACTCTGGAAGGAGAACAGGGAGATACCGGTAACAGAGATGCCTCAGGTGATAAAGAAGATCTGGAATTCCCGAAAGGACAGCAGGAATTAATGAAAGCTGTTTTAAATACAGGGAAACCTGTTATTGTATGCAACTTTACCGGAAGTGCGATGAATCTTTCTCTTGCAGAGGAGAAAGCAGATGCTGTGATACAGGCATGGTATCCGGGAGCAAGAGGTGGCAGAGCACTTGCAAAAATTTTATTTGGTGAAGTATCACCGTGTGGAAAGCTGCCGGTTACTTTTTATAAGAGTTTGGAACAGTTACCGGCATATGAAGATTATTCAATGAAGGGAAGAACATATAGATATCTTACAGAAGAACCATTGTATCCGTTTGGATATGGACTTACTTATGGAGATGTACAGGTTCTGGATGCACAGCCAACTCAGAAACCGGACAAAGATCATGATATGGTTCTACTTGTGAAGGTGAAAAATAATTCAGACAGAGACACAAAAGAGGTTGTTCAGGTATATATCCGGAATGAAGGTACGTCCTATGCACCACTGCATCCTGTTTTATGTGCATTTATGAAGATAAAATTAGATGCAGGGGAAGAAAAAACACTGGAAATTTTAGTTCCGTCAGATGCGTATTGTGTGATTAACGACAATGGAGAAAAAATATTTGATTCACCTTCCAGTATTTTATATATTGGAACTTCCAGCCCGGACAAACGAAGTGAAAGTCTGTCCGGAAAGAAAGCAAAAGAAGTTCAGATTCACTGGTAAATACAGAAATTATAAAATTATAGAAATTATTCCATAGGAATTTTGAGATGCTCTTTTTTGTAATCTTGGGGAGAAATCCCGTATTCTTTTTTAAATGCCCGGTAAAAACTGGAGTAGTCTTTGAAACCATAAGTTTCACTTAATTTGGCAACAGGCATACCGCAGAGAAGAGCATCTCTGCAAATTGTTAAACGCTGACGGATGATATATTGATGAATGGAAATCCCAAGCTGATCTTTGAAAATATGTGCAATATAATATTTGCTTACATAAAGTTGTGAAGCAAGATATTCCAGAGATAAATTCTGATCAATGTGGTTATTGATAAGTTCAAGCAGGGCCTCCATCAGGGACTTTTTCTCATCGGTTCTGACATTGTGATTCCGTTCGTAAACAATTCGGTTCAGGTGAAGAATCAGATCATTAACCTGGAGTTTTATCATGGTTTCTTTGCCAAAACGATCTGATAAAATTTCTTCAATAAGACAGAAAATTTTGTACTGGATGGCATTTAATTCAATTGTTTCAAAATGAAAATAATAAGGCTTTTTTAATATGGCCTGTTGCATGAGATAGATATAATTTTGTGACAGAGCATTCAGTTCATGATAATAATCTTCAGAAATCCAGAATACAAAACGGCGATAGGGTAAAGATGAGTCTGTACATATACAGGAATGTTGAGTATTCGGCGGGATAATGATCATATCTCCGGGAATCGGTGTATAGAAATGTTCATCTACAGTTAGCTGGATATATCCTTCAAGAAAAATATAAAACTCATAGTAATTATGGCTGTGTGAATTCACGCCGGAATAATTTTTATCATTATAGTAGTAAATTTCGAAATCTTCTGACAACATATATTGTCTTGTGGTAAAAATAGTGTTAAGATTTTTTTTCATGATAGAATCCTCATATATTGCAGAGTATGTCTGAGGTATGTTCCAGATATATTATATCACATATCATTAAATATTACTATATATTAAAACAAAAAATCTGACAAATAAAACAAGCCGGTTATAAGGTTTTTCGATACTTTTTTCAGGATAGTAATGCGTTAAATGTCCGAGTAGTTTGCCAGGTTTGTATTGCAAAGGTATAGATTAATGGAGCAATTCATGGTAAGGATTAGGGTGTCAAAAGGTTTATAACCTTTGATATAAATTTGTACCTTGAAAACTTAACACGATATATAAAAACATTGGATTTTCTGGTAAAATATAAGTAAGATTTTGCAAGGTGATTCATATGTCTTTTGTTAAAAATGATAATCAACAACTTACTCTTTTAGATAGCACTTTCAATCTTACAGAGCGTGAAAAACGAAGGTTGGAAAAATCATGGGCAAAAACTTTTGCAGATAAAGTTTTTCCTGCTATTGATAAAAACATTTTTTCTGTTCTTTATAGTGAAAAAGCATCCAGACCTAATACTCCGGTCAATGTGATTGTTGGCGCTCTGATTCTTAAGGAAGCTCTTAATGTTACTGACGATGAGATCGTTGAAGCTATGGCCTTTGATATTCGTTATCAGTAGCTATTGAGAGAACCATTGTTGTAATGAAAGATGCAGATATCTTAATAAAAATTTGTGATTCAACAGGTGATTTTGATGATACAAGTGAGTATCAACTTCTTATTCGTCTATTAAAGGAACGAACGATCATTGATGATGATGGCTCGAGGCGGCTTCGACAAAAAGAGGAAGTTGAAAATCCTTCTGAAGTATTGCTTAATCCATCTGATCCAGAAGCTACTTTTAGATATAAAGCAGGTGGTAAACATCTTGGATATGTTGGAAACGTAATCGAATCCGTCGGAGAAGCAGGGAGTTTAGTCACTGATTACGATTACCAGCAAAATATTTACGCAGATAATCAGTTTATGAAAGATTACCTTAATGGGAACAAAGATTTTTCTGATGGTTCCTTTATTGTAGCTGATGGGGCATACAGTGGCGAAGCAAACTCACGTTTAGCATCCGAGCATAACCTAAAGCTTGTTACAACCAATTTCACAGGACGTAAACCAGATGAAATATATGCTGATTTTGTCTTTACAAATGATGGTAAATATCTCATTAAATGTAAGAATAATTGTATGCCTGAAGATTGCATCTATGATCCGAGCAATGACCGTTCAGTTGCATATTTTCAGATAAGTGATTGCGCAAAATACCCTTACAAAGAACGATGCCAGCCACGTTTTCTAAAAACACGAGTCCGAAAGGAAGTGTCCTGGAAATCCGTTGGCCGTGCTAAACAATTACAGTACATGCGAACAGAAGAATTTTCTGAATACGCAAAATTTAGAAATGGAGTAGAAGCAATTCCTTCTCTTCTTCGTCGAAGATATTATGTGGACAAGATACCTGTGCATGGAAAAAAACGCACTCGATTATTCTTCGGATTTAAAATAGCAGCATTAGATATTCTTGTGACCGTTGCATTCTCATATATTGTATTCCATGAAAAACTGTCATTGAAATCAGGAACAGGACTGCTGCTTATTGTTGCAGGAACATTAGCTTTGCTGATATAAAGGGGTATCTGCCTCAATTACGAATATTTACATGATACAAAAGTTAAAAATATAACAATTTATATAAGGAGAATAGTACTAAGGTAATAGACATATAATAAAAAAACAGTAAATATATGATGATAATATAGGAAAAACGATAAAAAATATCAAAAATGAAAATGATTCAAAAAACTATTGCGTTATAAAATTAACAATGATATAATACAAGCGAACAGAAGAAGTGAGTGCCTTCTGCAGTAACATGTAAACAGACATAATTTTTTAAGGAGATAACAGCAATGGCAAGATTTACATTACCAAGAGACATTTATCATGGAAAAGGATGTCTCGAAGAATTAAAGAACTTAAAAGGAAAGAAAGCAGTTCTTGTTGTAGGCGGCGGCTCAATGAAACGTCAGGGATTCCTGGACAAAGCAGTTAATTATTTAAAAGAAGGCGGAATGGAAGTTCAGCTGATTGAAGGTGTTGAACCGGATCCGTCAGTAGAAACTGTTATGAAAGGTGCAAAGATAATGCAGGAATTCCAGCCGGACTGGATCGTAGCGATGGGCGGCGGATCCCCAATCGATGCAGCGAAGGCAATGTGGACATTCTATGAATATCCGGATACAAAATTTGAAAATCTTATCACACCATTTGGTTTCCCTGAATTACGGCAGAAAGCAAAATTTGCAGCAATTCCATCTACATCAGGAACTGCTACAGAAGTTACTGCTTTTTCCGTAATCACAGACTATCATACAGGGATTAAATATCCTCTGGCAGATTTCAACATCACACCGGATGTAGCAATTGTTGATCCGGAACTGGTTGAGGGACTTCCTGTAAAGCAGGTAGCATATACAGGTATGGATGCATTAACACATGCAATTGAAGCATATGTTTCTACGCTTCACTGTCCGTATACAGACCCGCTTGCACTGCAGGCAATCGAGATGGTTCTGGCATATCTGCCGGCATCTTATAATAAGAATATGGAAGCACGTGAGCAGATGCATTATGCACAGTGTCTGGCAGGAATGGCATTCTCCAATGCACTGCTTGGTATTGTACATTCCATGGCTCATAAGACAGGTGCAGCATTCTCTACAGGACATATTCCGCACGGATGTGCAAACGCAATTTATCTTCCATATGTAATCAAATACAATGCAAAAGATCCTGTAGCAGCAGAACGTTATGCTGAGATTGCAAGAAGAATGGGACTGGAAGGAACATGCCAGCAGGCACTGATCAACAGCCTCTGCGAGAAGATTGACGAGTTTAATGTAAGATTGAACATTCCAAAGACATTAAAAGACTTCGGAATCCAGGAAGAAGAATTTAAAGAAAAAGTTGCCAAAATCGCAGAGCTTGCAGTTGGTGATGCATGTACAGGCTCCAACCCGAGAGCAATCGATCCTGCAAATATGGAGAAACTTCTTACATGCACATATTATGGTACAGAGGTTGACTTTTAATTAGTCAAGCGGATAAAACCAACCGCTTCACTAATTGCTTGATTTGATTAAATAAAGAGGGCACATTGGCAGATGAGACATATCGCCGATGTGTCCCTTTTGGCATCTGAAGTAATTTCTTGATGAAATGTGCTTTGTTCAATATACTTGAAATAAGTTAGATAAAACAAACAGAGAAGGAGAAGCCATATGTCAGGAGTAAAAAAGCAAGTGCTTTCTAATGCAATAGATATATTGTTAAATCAGGGAAATCTACCTGAGAAACTGGATGGCAAAAAACTGTACGGTGAAGCATTAGAAGGTGACGATGCTTTAAAGGCAGATTGCAGAGTATACCAGCTATCCAATGGGACCGGAAACGGACAGATCACGGTATATCAGGTATTTAATGGCATTGAACTGTACTATAATGACATACACCTAGCATACTGCAATCAGGATCAGGTGACTGCGAAGAACATTATCGAGATTAACCACTGCTATATTGGAAGATATGAATGCAGTTTTGGAGAAAACAGTTGCTGCTATTTGTCGGCAGGGGATTTATCCATTGGTTCTGCGATGAAGAAGAAATCATTTTCCATATTTCCATTGAATCATTATCATGGAATCTCTATTATTATTAATCTGGAGAAATTACTGCCGGAAGTGCGGCAGATCATGGAGCTTCTGAATATTGATCTGAATTACATAGAGAAGAGTATATGCAAAGAAAACAGCCTTTGTATTGTGCGTGCAAACCCGTCAATTGAACATATTTTCTCCGAATTATATCATGTGAGAGAACAGCGAAAAGCCGGATATATCAAGATAAAAGTACTGGAATTATTACTGTTTCTCAGTGATCTGGGAAACATGGAAGAAATGCAGGAGCCGGAGTATTATAACCAGAATCAGGTGAAACTGACGAAAGAGATCGCTGCGTTTATCACGGAAGACTTGACGATGCATTATACGATTGAACAGCTGTCCGAACGTTTCGGAATATCAATGACTACATTGAAAAAAGGCTTCCATGGTGTATATGGCACATCTGTATATTCCTGGCTTCGGAACTACAGAATGCAGACAGCGCAGAAACTGCTGTTGGAAACAGAATTATCTGTAGCAGAGATTGCGCATCAGGTTGGATATGAGAATCCAAATAAATTTTCTACAGCATTTAAATCCGTGTACGAAATTACACCTACTCAATTTAGAAATAATATCAAACTATAGAGAAAATATTTTATTATATTTTTGCAGAATAGGTTCCGTACAGGGAGAAAAATGGAAGTTATAGAAGTATATTTGTGTTATTTATGAAGGATATAAGAAACAGAACAAGTGTCCAAATGGATAGATGATACCTCATCGGTAATGGACAGAAAACTCCAATTTATATAAAATTATGGCATTGGTTAGTTGAAACTAATTGATGCCATAATTTTATTTTACAGGAGGAATTGAGATGAAAAAATTTACAAGCGTATTTCTTGCAATGGTTCTGACAGCAACTGTTCCGGCAGGTTTTCAGGCTGTATATGCAGAGGACACAAGTGCAGAAGATACACAGGAAACAAAAACAGATGCGGACAATGAGGCGGACGCAAACCAGTTACTGAAAGACCTGACAGGTTCCTATCAGGAACTCTGGCCGGTAATCCTTGCAGATGATTATACACAGACCTGGATCGATGACTGCAAAGAAATCGTAGGAGAAGACAATGCAGAAGCTGCCTATGAGAAACTGAAATCCATGGTAACAGGTGAAGTTTACGGCGAAGAAGCAGTAGAAGCATACAAAGATGGCAGTGGAGCATACTTCTGCGGATTCACACAGGATATGGCAACTGTAGAATTTGACGGCGACACAAAGACAATCAAAGGCTATGACAAAGATGAAAAAGAGCTTTTCTCCCACACATATCATTATGTAGGAATGGAAGAGACACGCGGTCTGTACGAATTTGAAAGTGATGACGCAGACTCTGGAGAATTTACATATTTCTATCTTGCACCAGACACAAACGATACAACATACCACATTGAATTCCGTTATGGAAGTGATGCAGATGCACTTGAAAAATATGATGCAGGTGACTATGCATACTGGCTTGCATCCGGAATCTCCACAGAATATGATGAAAAAATGGTGGATGACTGCATCCAGCTTTTCTGCGAAGAGAACCTGTCTGAGCAGTAATCTTATAAACCTGGTCTTGATAATTGTAATATAAAATAAAGAATGGCGGGAATCAATATCCGGTATAAAAAAGCGATGCCGGATATGATTCCCGTTGCTTACGAAAGGAGTGAAAATTTCATGCAAAAAGAAAAAAACGATGAGCTTTCCAAAATGTTTTCTTATGCGGGAAATTACCACAAGCTGACAATCCTTGGATGTATCCTTGCAGGAATCAGCACCATCTTTTCCATGCTGCCTTTTGTCTGTATCTGGTTTGTGATCCGTGATCTGATTCATGGATTAAGCCAGGGAGATGTGACACTTGCAGCAGGAAGCAGTCATTATGCATGGATGGCACTGCTGTTCTCTGTACTGAGTATTTTCCTTTATTTCCTGGCATTGATCTTCTCACATCTTGCAGCATTCCGTACTGCAACCAATATGAGAAAAAAAGCAGTTCATCACATTGTAGAACTGCCTCTTGGCTATTTCAGCCAGAATGCCAGCGGACGTTTAAGAAAAGTCATTGATGATAATGCAGGTCTTACAGAGGGCTTTCTTGCCCATCAGTTACCTGACCTTACAGGTGCAGTGGTAATGCCTGTTGCAGTTATCATTCTGATCTTTGTATTTGACTGGAGAATGGGAATCTGCTGTCTGATCCCTATGGCAGTCAGCGTGATTTTCCTGAAACAAATGATGGGCGGAGACAACGCAGACTTCATGTCAAAATATATGACAGCACTGGAAACCATGAACAAAGAAGCCGTAGAATATATCCGTGGAATCCCGGTTGTGAAAGTATTCCAGCAGACCATTTATTCATTCAAAAATTTCCACAATGCGATTACTGAGTATGAGAAATTTGCCTCCGGATATGCGCTGAAATGCCGGATTCCGATGACGGGATTTACCGTAGCATTAAACAGTACCTTTGTCCTGCTGATTCCGGTTGCAATGATCATTCTTTCCGGACTCAGCGGACATATTTCTTATGAAGAAACAGTACTCGACTTCCTGTTCTATGCTTTATTTACACCAGTCTGTACAACAATGATGAACAGAATCATGTTTGCCAGCGAACAGCTTATGGCAGCCAAGAGTGCAGTCAGCCGTGTAGAAGCAGTCATTCAGGAAAAAACACTTCCGGAATCTGCTCAGAAGCAGAAGCCTGCAGACACAGGAATCGTATTCAAGAACGTATCATTCAGCTATCCTGGAGCATCAGAGAAAGCCCTCGATAATGTAAGCTTTGAAGTACCGGCAGGAAAGACAGTTGCTCTGGTCGGAGCATCAGGAAGCGGAAAGAGTACAGCAGCAAGTCTGATCCCGCGTTTCTATGATGTACAGGAGGGCAGTGTCCTGATTGGCGGCGCAGATGTGCGAAACATTGACAAACGCGATCTGATGGAGCATGTAGCATTCGTATTCCAGAATACCCGTCTGTTCAAGGATACGCTTCTCGAAAACATCCGCGCAGCCAGACCATCCGCTACCCGTGAGGAAGTATTAAAAGCAGCAGAGATGGCAAGATGCACAGAGATCATTGACCGACTTCAGAATGGTCTTGATACAGTAGTAGGAAGCGGTGGAACATATCTTTCCGGCGGTGAGAATCAGCGAATTGCCCTTGCAAGAGCAATCCTGAAAGACGCACCGATCGTTGTACTGGATGAGGCAACTGCTTTTGCAGATGCGGAAAACGAACACCAGATCCAGCTTGCATTTGAAGAATTAACCAAAGGCAAATCTGTTCTGATGATCGCTCACAGACTTTCCACCATTCAGGATGCAGACCAGATTCTGGTATTTAAGGATGGAAAGATCATTGAGCGCGGCACACATAATGAACTTCTGGAGAAGAAAGGAACTTACGCTTCCATGTGGAAAAACTATCAGACTTCTGTTTCCTGGAAAGTAGGAGAGGGGGATGAGAAACATGATTAAAGCACTGAAAAAGAAATATGCACTCAGTGATCAGGGTGCCAGTGATCTGTTTAAAGGAATCCTGTATTCTGTTCTTGCAAATATCAGTCTGATGCTTCCGGTAATCTTGCTTGCAGTTGTATTAAATCAGCTTCTGAGTCCGATATTAGGTATAGCAGACAGTGAAAAGAGCACAGCTTTTTATACAATTACAGGAATTGTGATTCTGGCAGTTGTATTTATCCTGCATTATCTTCAGTACACAGCAGCTTATGTGGGAACTTATGAGGAGAGTGCAAGACGAAGAATCCACCTTGCAGAGAAACTCAGAACCCTGCCGCTTGGATTTTTCCATCAGAGAGATTTATCTGATCTGACAAGCACCATTATGGGTGACTGCGCCAGCTTTGAGCATGCTTTTTCCCACACAGTACCGCAGTTCTGGGGAGCAGTGATCTCCACTGGAATCGTATGTATCGGACTGCTGATCTTTAACTGGCAGATGGGACTGGCACTTTTCTGGGTAGCACCGGTATCTTTTGCAATCGTGCTTCTCTCAAGAAAGTGGCAGCAGAAACTTGGTAAGAGACATATGGAGGCAAGGATCGAACTGGCAGAGGGAATCCAGGAATGTCTGGAAACCGTACAGGATATCAAAGCCTGCAATCAGGAAGAAGCATATCTTAAGAAACTGGATGCAAAGATGGATGCGGCGGAGAAAGCTCAGATTTCTTCCGAGCTGACAACAGCCAGCCTGATCACAACAGGACAGATGTTCCTCAGACTTGGCTTGGCTACAGTCATCATCGTAGGAAACAGCCTTGTCATGAAGAACCAGACAGACATTTTTACCTATATCCTGTTCCTGATCGCAGCATCCAGACTGTATGATCCGCTTTCCGGTGCCATGTCAAATATGGCAGAACTCTTTGGCGTCAGCTTACAGGTAAAACGTCTGAAAGAGATTGAAGAGTATCCGGATGAGAATGGCGAAAAAGATATCCGTACCAATGTTTATGACATTACATTTGACCACGTAAAATTTTCTTACGAAAAGGACAAACCAGTATTGCGTGACGTATCCTTCACTGCAAAACAGGGACAGGTTACTGCACTGGTAGGACCGTCCGGCGGCGGAAAAAGTACAGTTGCCAAACTGGCAGCGAAGTTTTACCCACTGGATGGCGGAAAGATTATGCTTGGCGGCAAAGACATTGAACCTCTGGATTCCACCATGTTGATGAAAAACTTCTCTATTGTTTTTCAGGATGTTGTATTGTTTAATAACACGATTATGGAAAATATCCGTGTAGGTCGAAAGAATGCAACAGACGACGAAGTGATCGCAGCTGCAAAAGCTGCCATGTGTGCTGAATTCATCAACAGACTTCCGCAGGGATACCAGACAGTGATCGGAGAAAACGGCTCCACTCTTTCCGGCGGCGAGTGCCAGAGACTTTCCATCGCCCGTGCACTGCTGAAAGATGCACCGGTCATCCTGCTGGATGAAGCGACAGCATCTCTTGACGTAGACAACGAAACCGAAATTCAGAATGCGATTTCCAGACTGGTCAAAGGCAAGACAGTTCTCGTTATTGCGCATCGAATGAGAACCATCGAAGCAGCAGACCAGATCGTAGTTCTGGCAGATGGAGTGGTCGCTGAAAAGGGCAGTCATGAGACACTTATGAAGAAAAACGGTCTTTACAGAAAACTGGTTGATCTTCAGACAGAGTCCACAAACTGGAAACTGAATACAATGGTAAAATAATAAATTAATCAAACCGAGTAAGACCTCACCTGCTCTCATTACGAAAAGCAGTAAGCTATGGAAGGGGACTTGGGTGAAAGGCATTTTATCCTGGCGGCAGGATGGAATGCCTTTGTTGATATTTACAGAACAGAAATAAAAAAATAACAGCATTTTTGTGAAATATGACACTGGAAAAGCAAAAGTTAGTTCAATATAATTAAATCACAGTAAAACACTGGAAATTCAACCGGATTAAGTAAGTCCCCTGCTTCAATTGCGAAAAGCAATAAGCAGTGGGTGGGGACTTGCTTGTATCAGGAGGCGTGCAAGTGCCTTCTGATAAACTGCGGAGCAGTTATTTGGTTATGAGCAAATAGCGAAGCGGATGCTTTTATCCGCTTGATAGAGAGAAAGGGAGGATGATTATGTCAGCTCAGTTATTACAAATTAAAGATTTATCCGTAAAAGTAGAAGATAAAGAAATTCTCCACAATGTGGATTTAAATTTAAATAAAGGGGAAACCCATGTACTGATGGGACCCAACGGTGCCGGAAAATCAACGCTTGGATATGCGTTAATGGGAAATCCGAGATATGAGATCACAGATGGACATATCTTTTTTAACGGTAAAGATATTACAGAAGAATCTCCGGCAGAAAGAGCCAGAGATGGAATCTTCCTTTCTTTCCAGAACCCGATCGAAGTTCCGGGTATTACGCTTGGAAATTTTATCCGTACAGCACTGGAGCAGAGAACCGGAAGCCGTATCAGACTCTGGAACTTTCGTAAGGAGCTGAAAAAAGCGATGGATATCCTTCAGATGGATGAGGAATATGCAGACCGTGACCTGAATGTAGGATTCTCCGGCGGTGAAAAAAAGAAAGCAGAAATTCTCCAGCTTCTTATGTTAAAACCATCCCTTGCCATTCTGGATGAGACAGATTCCGGTCTGGATGTGGATGCGGTCCGCACAGTATCCAGAGGTGTGGAAGAATATCAGAAAAATAAAAACGGAGCACTTCTGATCATTACCCACAGCACCAGGATTCTGGAGGCACTTCATGTGGATGCAACCCATATCCTTGCAGACGGAAAGATGGTTGCTTCCGGTGACAGTTCCCTTGTGGATGAGATTAACACCAATGGTTTTGAGAAATATATCCAGCAGTAAAGGAGGCACGGGCTTTGAAAGAGAAAACATATGTGGAAGATATAGACAGAAGTATGTATGACTTTCGCAATGAAGAAAAAGACGCTTACCGTGTGGATGAAGGTCTGACTCCTGCCATTGTAGCAAAAATTTCAGAAGAAAAGAATGATCCTGTATGGATGCAGAACTTCAGACTTCATTCTCTTCAGATTTATAATGAGATGAAAGTTCCGGACTGGGGTCCGTCTATCGAAGGTCTGGATATGAACAACATTGTAACTTATGTAAGACCGAATACTCATATGAGTGCAAAATGGTCAGATGTGCCGGAAGACATCAAAGATACGTTCGAGAAGCTTGGAATTCCCCAGGCAGAAAGAAAATCTCTGGCCGGTGTGGGCGCGCAGTATGATTCGGAACTTGTTTACCACAATGTAAAAGCAGAGGTTGCTGCACAGGGTGTTGTCTATACAGATATGGAAAGTGCGCTGACCGGTCCGTACGCAGACATGGTTCGGAAACACTTTATGAAACTTGTGCCGCCGCAGGATCATAAATTTGCAGCACTTCACGGAGCAGTATGGTCCGGAGGTTCCTTTGTTTATGTGCCGCCGGGTGTTTCTGTGGAGATTCCGCTGCAGTCTTATTTCAGACTCAATGCACCGGGAGCCGGACAGTTTGAACATACACTGATCATTGTAGATGAAGGTGCTTATCTTCATTTTATTGAAGGCTGCTCTGCACCGAAATACAATGTAGCAAATCTTCATGCCGGATGCGTGGAACTGTATGTGGGAAAAAATGCAACCCTTCGTTATTCCACTATTGAGAACTGGTCGAAAAATATGTACAACCTGAATACAAAGAGAGCAAAAGTAGAAGAAGGCGGAACGATTGAGTGGATATCCGGTTCTTTTGGTTCTCATGTATCCTATCTGTATCCGATGAGTATTCTCAACGGGGAGGGGGCAAGGGCAGAGTTTACCGGTGTCACCTTTGCGGGAAAAGGACAGAACCTGGACACCGGAGCGAAGATTGTCCATAATGCACCGAACACTTCTTCCTATATGAATACAAGGTCGATTTCCAAGGATGGAGGCATCAGCACATTCAGAAGTTCTGTGGTTGTAAACAGAAAGGCAAAAGGAAGCAAATCTTCCGTATCCTGTCAGTCGTTGATGCTGGATGATATTTCCAGATCAGATACGATTCCGGCCATGGATATCCGTACACAGGATGCAGATATCGGTCATGAAGCAAAGATCGGCAGGATCAGCGATGAGGCAGTTTTTTATCTGATGTCGAGAGGTATTTCCGAGGAAGAAGCAAGAGCACTGATCGTCAGTGGATTTGCAGACAATGTATCCAAGGAACTGCCACTGGAATATGCGGTTGAGATGAACAATCTGATCCGGTTGGAGATGAAAGGCAGCATTGGATAAAGCATGGATGAAACAGCAGAAGGGAGGAAAAGGTATCATGAGTCAGAATTTTGAAATGAAAATAAATCCGTTGCCTGCGAAGACCTGGAACTGGCTTCATATGAACGGAACCGTTCTGAAAGAAGAAATCATTACGGAAAGAGGAACTGTAAAAGCAGACAGGCCAGAAACTGTAACAGAGACAGAATGCAGAATGGAAAACCTGATCAAACCAGAAACTCAGGTCAAATCAGAAACTCAGATTGAAACAGCAGAAGACTTCGCACAGAAGAAAAGGAATCTTTCTCAGATAAAAACAGGCATGGGAACAGAGATGGATGCATTTGCAGATGCAGGAAGTCTGGAATGGCAGGTTTTCACATCCAAATCAGGGAAAAAAGAAAGCCAGCCACTCAGACTCACGTTTTCTTATCAGGATAAGAGCAGAACCATGAACCGCATCGGGATTCATATGCTGCCGGACAGTGAGCTGACAGTGGTCATGGATTTTACATCAGAAAAGGAAACTGAAGGAACCGCAGCCATACAGACGAAAATTTATGCAGAGGAAAATGCGGTGCTTCATCTGATCCAGGTTCAGCGTCTTGGAAGTAAGATGACATTTCTGGATGATTTTGGCGCAGACTGTGAAAAGAATGCAAGAGTGGAAACTATTCAGCTTGTCCTTGGCGGAAAAGATACATATCTGGGAAACCGCACAGCACTCAGAGGTGAAAGCAGTGATCTGGAGTCAGATATTGGATATCTGCTTGGCGGGGAGAGCCGTCTGGATATGAATCTGGAAGCTGTTCATACCGGTAAAAAGACAAACAGCCGGATGGATGCTGCCGGTGTGCTCAGTGGAAAGGCAGTCAAGATATTCAGAGGAACCATTGATTTTCAGAAAGGCTGTGCAGGTTCTGTGGGAAATGAAAAAGAAGATGTGCTTCTTCTGGATGATACCATTGTGAATCAGACCATTCCGTTGATCCTCTGCAATGAGGAGGATGTGGAAGGAAATCATGGCGCAACCATCGGAAAGCTGGATGAAGAACTGCTGCTTTATCTGGAGTCAAGAGGAATCAGCGAAGAGGCTGTTTATGCGATGATGGCACAGGCAAGGATTGACAGTATCTGTCATAAAATTTCTGATGAAGAAATGAAGAAGAAAGTTCAGGAGTATCTGGAAGGAGAACGAGAAGAATGATACAGGAACTGGATGTCCAGAAAATAAGAAAAGATTTTCCCATGCTGCAGAATCAGAATCTGATTTATCTGGACAGTTCTGCCACTTCCCAGAAACCATACAGTGTGATCCGGGCGGTTACAGATTTTTATGAAAACTGTAATGCAAATCCGCTGCGTGGACTCTATGAGACTGCGCAGAATGCAACAGAGAAATATGAGGCTGCCAGAGAAAAAGTCCGTCAGTTTATTCATGCAAAAAGCACAGAAGAGATTATTTTTACAAGAAATGCAACAGAAAGCCTGAATCTGGTTGCATACAGCTATGGACTGATGGCATTTCAGCCGGGAGATGAAATTCTGGTAAGCATTATGGAACATCACAGTGATATGCTTCCATGGCAGCAGGCTGCCAAGCGAACAGGTGCGGTGGTAAAATATCTGGAGTGTGACCGGCAGGGAAGAATTACAGAAGAAGATCTGCGAAATGCCATCACAGATAAGACGAAACTTGTGGCAGTTACGCAGGTGTCCAATGTTCTGGGTGTCAGAAACGATATCCGGGCTTTTGCAAAAATCTGCCATGAGAAGGGAATTGTGATCGTGGCAGATGGAGCACAGAGTGTTCCGCATATGCCTGTGGATGTACAGGAACTGGATGTGGATTTTCTGGCATTTTCCGGACATAAGATGCTGGGACCTATGGGAATCGGAGTTCTCTATGGAAAAAGGGAATATCTGGAAAAAATGCCTCCGTTTCTTACCGGCGGTGAAATGATTGAATCAGTAAGCAGGGATGGTGCTGTTTTCGCACAGCCTCCGCATAAATTCGAGGCAGGCACCGTGAACGCTGGTGGCGCAGCCGGGCTGGCAGCAGCCATTGATTATATAGAAAATATTGGTTTTGAACAGATTCAGAAGAGAGAGGATGCGCTTACTGCACTGGCAATGGAGAAGATCAGAGAGATTCCTTTTGTACACATTATGGGACAGGAAAATCCAGAGCAGCATCATGGGATTATTACCTTTACAGTTGACGGTGTTCATCCTCACGATATTGCAGCCATTCTGGATGCAGATCATATCGCAGTGCGGGCAGGACATCACTGTGCACAGCCGCTTCTGAGACATCTGGGCGTGATGGCCTCCACAAGAGCCAGCCTGATGTTTTATAATACAGAAGAGGAAATCGTGAAATTTACAGAAAGTCTGAAAGAGATCAGGAGGAAAATGGGATATGCCGAGTAATACTTTTTATAATGAAATTCTGACGGATCACAATCTTCATCCGGGGCACAAACATGACCTGCCGGACGCGAACCTTGTACTGGAAGGCGTAAATCCAAGCTGTGGAGACGATATCTGGCTGAAACTTAAGGTGGAAGATGGCAGGATCACAGATGGTGCTTTTGTCGGTGACGGATGTGCCATTTCCCAGGCATCCGCGGATATGATGCTGGATCTGATCATCGGGAAATCGGAAGAAGAAGCTATGAAACTTGCGGAAATTTTTCTCCGCATGATCAAGGGCGAAGTGACAGATGAGGAAATGGATCAGCTCGAAGAAGCCTCTGTACTGAAAGACATTTCCCATATGCCAGCCAGAGTGAAATGTGCGGTGCTGGGGTGGCATACGATGGAGGAGATGCTGAAGACGGAAAAAGAATAAATCAGATTACAGAAAAAGGCATTTTGCTCTGATAAAGGGCAGAATGCCTTTTTTCATCGAAAAGAAGCCTTTATTTGTAAGAATGAGTGTTTAAGGCTCACAAGGAAGTGAATCACTGTCTGGCTTGAAATGAATTTTCTCGGTTCCAGCTTTTATGAAAGAAATCATTCTTTGATGTTTTTCGAATCAAGTAAATTCTGTATTTCAATTGCGAATATGCGCTTGAGTTTTGTGTTTACGATTGAAAATTTGTACTTGATAAAAAATGAAATTTTGAGATAATAAAAGGAAAACAAGAAGAGCCATCTGGAAGAGAAAGGGCGGTTTGCGGAAACTGTTTTTTCCAGATGGAAGAGGGAAATTTTATGGATTTGAAACAATTGCAGTATTTCGTGGCATGTGCGCAGACCGAGTCGTTCAGTGATGCTGCGAAAATTCTGTATTCTACGCAGCCGAGTGTGAGCAAAGTAATAAAATCTCTGGAGGATACTCTGGGAATGCAGCTTTTTGAGAGGCTTCCCAGAGGAATCCGTCTGACTGTTCAGGGACAGAAGGTTTATCATTATGCATGCAGGATTACGAATGAAATAGATGTACTTGAGAACATGGCATCCAGGGGGATGACGAAGTGGGTCAGAATCTCTATGAATCCCAGTTCCTGGTTTGCGAATCAGTTTGTGGATTTCTATAATGAAACATTCGAGAAGAATTACCATTTCCAGCTGACAACAGCCGGTGTCAGAAGTGTGATGGAGAGAGTGCGGGATTACATGGACGATATAGGATTTGTGTATATCCTGAGCCGGCAGCAGGAGAATTTCCTGCATGAATTGGCGAAGAATAAGATGGAGTTCGTACCGATGTATGAGACGGATGTGATTTTTTATCCGGGACGTCAGACTGAATTTTATGATTCCGGAAAAGAGAAAGTCCGACTGGAAGAGCTGGAGGGGATTCGGTTTATCCAGAATTATCAGGATGAATTCTTTGATTTTGGTTCTGTGCAGGAGGATGCGTTCCAGTGGAGAGATTTAGATATTTCAGGACTGCAAGGCAGCACTTTGCCCGGTGCGCAAAATCGGTGTGCAGATACATGAAGCTGTATCTGCACATGAAAAAGTATCGAAAAAAGAAACCCGGATACGTGCCGGGGAGATTATGAAGAAAATCGGTATGGATGATTATGAACGTGTTCTGGACAGTTATCCTTTTGAACTTTCGGGGGGCATGAATCAGCGTGTGGGTATCTGTGCGGCTATGATCATGCATCCGAATCTTCTACTTGCAGATGAACCAACCAGTGCATTGGATGTGACAGTGCAGAAACAGGTAGTAGAGGAGCTTCTGATGATGCGAAAAGAATATCAGACAGCCATGATTCTGGTAACGCATAATATTGGTGTGGTGAGGGCGATGGCCGACCGGATACTGGTACTTCAGAACGGAACTGTCAGAGATTACGGAGAAACGAAAAATGTTCTGGATCATTCGCAGGATCCATATACGCAGAAGTTGATGAATTCGGTGCTTCATTTGAAGAGAGAATATATATAAGTTTTTTATTGAGGAACGACTTTGGATGAAAACCAGAATTCGGGAGGAGCAGACAGGTGGCAGATACGATTTTAAAAGCAGAACATCTTACGAAGAAATTTATATCCGGGAAAAAGACATTAACAGCAGTAGATGATGTCAGTTTTGAATTAAAACAGGGAGAGTGTCTGGGAATTGTAGGTGAATCCGGTTCCGGTAAAAGCACGATTGCAAAGATGCTTACACATCTGGAAAGTATTACAGATGGAAAAGTGATTCTGAAAGGAAAAGATATTACCAATATAAAAGGAAAAGAACTTCGGGAAATTTACAGCGATATTCAGATGGTATTTCAGATGCCAATGGAATCCTTTGACCCACGTTGTACGCTCGGGGACGGAATCGGAGAAAGCCTGAGAAATATGGGGATAAGCCGTACCGAAACCCGTATAAAAGTGGAAGAACTTCTGGAAAGATGCGGTCTGGAAAAAGAATACGCAGACCGCTATCCCCATCAGGTAAGCGGTGGTCAGTGCCAGAGAGCTGCAATCGCCAGAGCACTGGCAGCCAATCCGTCCATTCTGATCTGTGATGAAGCAACCAGCGCACTGGATGTGACAGTTCAGAAGCAGATTCTGGAGTTACTGATCGAACTGAAACAGAAAGAAAATCTCTCATTTATCCTGATCTGTCATGATCTGGCACTGGTTCAGGCATTCTGAGACAGAGTCCTTGTCCTTTATCATGGAAAGACTGTAGAGAGCGGAACACCGGATGAGATCATTGATCATCCAAAGATGGGTTACACAAGAAAGCTGATCGATTCTGTATTGTAGGCAATTGTATATTTATCCTGTGTCTGAAGTATATCAGACAGGACAGCAGATAGAGCAGAAATCTGTGATACAATGGAAAATGCGAAATATGGAAAATATCTGATATTATCCGTTTGACTGTTGGATATATCTCAGAATACAGATATATTGGATAAGGGAGAGAGACAGAAGGCAGATAATATAAGCGGACTATTGGGAGAGCGTTCTTTCACTGTGAAAGCAGTTGCAGATGAGCAGGAATGGACCATGATCCGAAAACTGTACCCGGAATTCACACAGGGATATTTCGGGCTACACTGAGGCTTTTTCATCTGTACAACAGGATTCGCAGACAAGCAAGTGGTGTAGTTATTTCAAACACATTCTGACAGGTAAGAAGAGGAGAAAATCAGATGAAGAAAAAATTTTTCAGGTTGTCAGCAGCAGGATTGCTTTTTTTCTCAGGGATTATGGAGATTGGCTGGCGCTTTTTTAACATGGTGGTCTGCTGCAAAAGAGGGGGAAGGAAAAAGGAAAGAAAGAAATGGTTTGAATTATCCCATATACGGGATAATCATCCCAGAAACGGATACGCAAAGGAATATGATGAGAGCAGGGCATGGTGCGAGGCTCAGAAGATGCAGGACTGTTATATCCAGAGCGTGGATGGATTAAAACTCCACGGATTCTATCTGCCGGCAGAGAATGCAAAGCGCTTTGTTATCTTAAGCCATGGCTACAGGGGCAGCAGATTTGGATCCCTGTCATTTATGGCAAAATATCTCCACGAGCATCAGTGTAATCTTCTGTTTATGGAACAGCGATGCTGTGGAGAAAGTGAAGGAAAATATATCACCTTTGGAGCAAAAGAAAAATGGGATGTGCAGCGTTGGGCAATTTATGTGTCCGAGAGAAATAAGGAAAATCTTCCAATCTATCTGTATGGACAGTCTATGGGAGCAGCCGCTGTGCTGATGGCATCCGGATACAGGCTTCCGTCAGAGGTGAAGGGACTGATTGCAGACTGTGGTTTTCAGTCTATGGAAAGACAGATGCGGGATATGGCTGACAACTGGTTCAATCTGCATTATATCCCCCTGCTTTTGAAGGAAATGGACTGTCTGTGTCACCTTATTGCAGGATTTCGTATGAAAGATGCAGATACCACAGAAGCTATGAAAAGGAATACAAGACCTGTCCTTTTCTTTCATGGAGAGAAGGATACTTATGTGTACCCGAACAATTCATTCCAGAACTATATGCTGTGCAAAGCACCAAAGGAACTGGTCATTGTACAGGGAGCAAGACATCTGTGCAGTGCCTATGCAGATCCGGAACTGTATCAGCGTACAGTGATGGAGTTTTTTGAGAAATATGATGGCAGTAATTCTGAAAAATAATGTGACTGTTTTCAACCGCCAAAGGCGATTACGAATGACAACAATCTCTGACCGGGACTTATCAGATGCGTTTTTTTAAATGCATGATAAGTCTCGGTCAATTTTATGTAAAGTGTTCATTAAGTGCTGAGGGTACTGGTATTTGGGAAAAATCTGTGCTATTTTTTGTCACGTAATTAAAAAAGTAATGTTGTAGCTGCCAGTACATTATTTTTAAAATAATTGTGGGCTACTGAACAAGTATGTAATGTTTTTGTACCCGGGAAAAGAGAAAAACGGGTGATGGAGGTTAAATAAAGTATGGCAAACTACTATCCTTTAACAGCAGCACAGAAAATGCACCACAACTGGATCATGGATTACGGTACACAGCAGGTATCCGGTGTCAGTGTTGTGGCATCTGTACAGGCTGAACTGGATTTTGGATTATTAAAAAAATGTATTCAGATGGAGACAGAACGTTCCGGATGCACCAGAATCCGTTTTACAAAGCCTGATAAAGACGGAAATGTACAGCAGTATCTTGTAAAACAGGATCCAAGGGATATCGGATTTAAGGATCTGTCAGGAATGGGAAGCCTTGCAAAAGCAGACGAGCTGATGCAGCAGTGGGCATACGAAACCTTTGACGGTGATGACATTCCCATGTGCGAGTTTACTATGCTGAAGCTGCCGGAAGGATATAATGGTTTCTTTGTACATATGGATCACAGACTGATCGATTCCTGTGGTCTGGTAGTAATGATCGGTGATCTGTTTCAGTTATATACCTATTATAAATATGGAACAGCCTATCCGCAGGAACTGGCAGACTTTGAGACAGTACTGAAAAAAGACCTTGCAAAAGCAGGCAACGAGAAACGTTTTACAAAAGATAAGAAATTCTGGGATGATCAGCTGGATACACTGGGCGAACCTCTGTATTCTGATATTCAGGGACCGTCCGTACTGGAGGAAGCAAGAAAACGTCATGGAAATCCAAAACTTCGTTCTTCTGACATTGAGATGAAGGATCTGTTTGTGGCAGTTAAGGATTATTATCTGGAGCCGGGACCAACTAAAAATCTGATCGATTTCTGTATGAACCATCAGCTGTCTATGACAAACCTTCTTCTGCTTGGCATCCGTACCTATCTGTCAAAGGTAAATAACGGACAGGAAGATATCACTATCCAGAACTTTATATCCAGACGTTCTACTCATGATGAATGGACTTCAGGAGGAAGCAGAACTATCATGTTCCCATGCAGAACAGTGATCGCACCGGAGACAGATTTCCTTTCTGCTGCTTATGAGATCCAGAATATGCAGAATCGTATCTACATGCACAGCAATTACGATCCGGCATTTATTATGGATGAGATGAGAAAGAGATACAATACACCGGAGCATACAGGATATGAGAGCTGTTATCTGACTTACCAGCCAATGACTGTGAAGGTAGAGAATGAAATGCTTGGAACTATCCGTCAGCATGCAAAATGGTTTGCAAACGGTGCAGCTACCAAGAAGATGTATCTGACTGTATCCCATACAGAAGATGGAGGTATGAACTTCTCCTATCATTACCAGACTGCTCATCTGGAGGAACATGATATGGAACTGCTCTATTATTATATGATGCGTATTCTTTTCAAGGGAATCGCAGAGCCGGATATGAGCATCGGCGAAATTATGGAACTGGTTTAACTAAATCAATATCAGGAGGAAATGCAATGAATCAGGAAATGGAATTTAAAAATATCGTAGCACAGTATAGCAAGGTAGCATCGGAAGAAATGAATAATGAAATGAGATTCCGCGAGGATCTGGGTTTCAGTTCTCTGGATTTTATGTCCTTTTTAGGTGAGCTTGAGGATACCTTTGATCTTGAACTTGACGAGAGCGAAGTGCTGAAGATCACAACTCTTGGAGAAGCCTTAAATCTGCTGGAAGAACTTCAGTAATTTTTTTCGAAGCAAAACTTATAAAGATGTCAGGGTCAAGGATATTTTGTACCTGACAGGATATCCATAACTTGAACAGTTCAGAAAATAATGGGGGACAGATATGCTGATCAGAAATATATTAGAAGAGAGTGTACGTAAATTTGATGAAGTAAAAGCAGTAAAATGGCTCAAGAAAAAGGAAATTATGGAAAGAAGCTATGGCGAACTGATGGAAAATGTAGTTTCCACCAGAAAAGGTCTTCTTGCAGAAGGCTTTGAGGGAAAGCACATTGCACTGATCGGAACCAGTTCTGTAGAGTGGATGGAAAGCTATCTGGGAATCATTACAGGATGTACCACAGCAGTACCGCTGGATGCAGCACTTCCCTGTGAGGATCTGATCGATCTGCTTAACCGTTCCGATTCCGTCGCTCTTTTCTTAAGTCCGAAGCTTAGACCATATCTGGATGCATTTCTTGGAAACTGCCCGAAACTTCAGAAGGTGTGGATGCTTCAGGAAGAGGTAGAAGATGCGCTGGCAAAGGTATACGGTATTGGTGAACTTCGAAATGTAGGAAAGAGTGCATCATCAGATTCTGTCTGCCCGGATGCAGAGGATATTGCGACCATTATCTTCACTTCCGGAACAACAGGAAAGAGCAAGGGTGTTATGCTGACACAGAATAATCTGGCCTCCAATGTTGAGGCAGTAAAGATTACGGCAGAACCGGGAACTGCCATGCTCAGTGTGCTTCCAATCCATCATGCATTCTGTCTGGTTATGGACTGGCTGAAGGGATTTTCACTGGGTGCAACTCTTTGTATCAATGATTCACTGCTCCATATGGTAAGGAATATGAGTATTTTCAAACCGGATATTATGCTTATGGTTCCAATGATGATCGAGACAATTTATAAGAGACTGGCTGCCGCTGATCCGTCAATTCCGAAGGCAGTTCTGGCAGAAAAGGTATTCGGTGGAAAATTGCGTATTATCTTTACCGGCGGTGCACATCTGGATCCATATTATATTGACCGTTTTGCAGAATATGGCGTCGAAGTACTGGAAGGCTATGGAATGTCAGAATGCTCTCCTGTTATCAGCAATAATACACTGGAAAATAATAAAAAGGGTTCTATTGGAAAACCACTTGAAAATGCAGAGATAAGATTTGAAAACGGTGAGATCCTGGTAAAAGGCAGTAGCGTTATGAAAGGATATTATCAGATGCCTGATGAGACAGCAGAGACTTTAAAGGATGGCTGGTTGCATACAGGTGATAAGGGATATATGGATGAAGACGGTTATCTGTTTATCAATGGACGTGTGAAGAACCTGATCATTTTGTCCAACGGTGAAAATGTATCTCCGGAGGAGATTGAGAATAAGCTGGCTCTGAATCCGCTGGTAGGCGAAGTGATCGTCACAGGTGAGGATAATGGCCTGACTGCCCGTATTTATCCGGAGCAGGCTGTTGTGGAAGCGAAAGCATTGGATGCAGAGGCAGTTCAGGCACAGCTTCAGGCATTTCTGGATGAATATAACAGAAATCAGCCCACCTATCGCCGCATTACAGGATTGGTTGTCCGCAAAAATCCGTTTATCCGCAACACAACAAAAAAGATCAGGAGACAGGATGTCCTGATTGATGAGCCTCTGGAATAAGACAGAGGCTTAAGATAAAAGTGGAAGCATACCGGATAAAAAAACCTCAGACAGAATATCAGCGATCACTTCCGGTGCCAGATTAAAATTATCCCGGCTCCATTTGTGGAGAACGCCGATGGTACTGCCGATGGCGCAGGTGATCACATAGGAAACTTCTTCCTTTGTATGCCTGTCAGGCCTGGAATTAGATGTAGTTTCTGTAACATAATGATGGAGCATAGTCAGCATTTTTTCAAACAGATCATTGCCATGAGGCGTGCTCAAAAGACCGGACAGAAAAGGATTTTCCATGGTGTACCGGCACAGAGTCAGAAAATAGGAACTGCAGATATCCCGGTCATTTTTTGGCTGGAAATTTTCCATCATGGAAAAAACATCATGAATAGTTTTATCCTCAACTGCAGAGATCAGTGAAGGGATGTCCTGATAGTGATTATAAAAGGTACTTCTGGCAATACCAGCTGTTTTAGTGATGTCGGATACAGTAATCCTGTCAGGCTTCTTTTCTTTTAACAATTTGAAAAAAGCACCTAAAATGGCCTCGTCAGCCACAGAATATCTTTCATCGGGAATTATATTTTGCATAGTTGTTTCCCCCGGGAGTCTGTAAGTAATACATAAAGTATATCACAAATCTGACGATACAGCAGGTGCTTTTTCTTTTTTTTGATAAATTTTCAATAATATATAAAGAATAGGTAAAGGCTTGATTTATGAAAGAGTAAATGATAGAATAATATTAGATAAAATATTATCTGATTTTAATGAAATAGCGAAATTTTGGATAAAATAATATCCATAAAACAATAAAAAGCAAGGAGGGAAAATGGAGCAGTTTGTATGGGAAACAGCAGAGGAACTGGATCAGAAGCTTGCACAAAGGGTGCGTAATATCAGAAAACGACGCTCTATTTCTCAGGAAAAATTATCTTCCATGAGCGGAGTAAGCTATGGTTCAATTAAGAGATTCGAAACTACCGGACAGATATCATTGATATCACTGACAAAGATTGCCATGGCTTTGGATATTGCAGATGAGCTTAGAAATATTTTTACGCATGTTCCATATAAAGATATTCAGGAGGTCATAAATGAGGGAAGGTAATGCATTACAGGTATTTTATGATGAAAAACTTGTAGGAACACTGGCTATGACAGCTGACCATAAAGCTGCATTTCAATATAGTGAAGAATGGATTGAAAATGGTTTTCCGATCAGTCCGTTTTCACTTCCCCTTAAAAAGCAGGTTTTTGTACCGACAAAAGATTATTTTGACGGATTATTTGGAGTATTTGCAGATAGTTTGCCGGATAATTGGGGGAGATTGTTGTTGGATCGTCTGTTACGTGCACATAAGCAGAATCCAGACAAATTAACAGTGCTGGATCGGCTGGCAATTGTTGGAAAGTCAGGTATGGGAGCACTTACCTATTATCCGGAGAAAAAAATAGATGAACAATATGGAGATGTGGATCTGGATGAACTTGCGGAGCAGTGCCGGAAAATACTAAATACGGAATACTCCGATAGATTGGATGAATTATATCGTCTCGGTGGTACAAGTGGTGGAGCCAGACCCAAAATTATGACTACAGTGAATGGAGAGGAATGGATTATTAAATTTCCTGCACATGTGGATGGAGAAAATGCAGGGAAGATGGAATATGATTATTCATGCTGCGCAAAAAAATGTGGTATTATAATGAGTGAAACCAGACTGTTTCCATCTGAGAACTGTGAGGGGTATTTTGGGATTAAGCGGTTTGACAGGATATCAGATAAAAATGGAACAAAGAGAATTCATATGCTGACAGCTGCTGCGTTGCTGGAGTTGAATTTTGAGCATCCAAGTCTGGATTATCACAGTCTGATGAAACTGACAAAAATATTAACCAGAGATAATGAGAAAGATATGAGAGAGATGTTTCGCAGGATGTGTTTTAATGTTTTTGCACATAACAGAGATGATCATTCAAAGAATTTCACCTATTTATATGATGATGAAAAAGACAGATGGAGCCTGAGTCCGGCATATGATCTTACTTACAGTAACACATACTATGGAGAGCATACTACAACAGTTGACGGAAATGGACGTAATCCAGGCAGAAAAGAACTCCTGACTGTAGGAATTGCGGCAGGAATGAAAAAAGAGGTATGTATAGAAAGTATGGATATGGTAGAAAAGTGTGTGAAAAATATGCTGGGAAGATATCTTTAAAGAAATCGACATGTGGAATAATTTGTTACTTGGAGGACAAAAAATGACTATTAGAAAAGCAGAAGAAAAAGACATTCTAAGAATAATTGAACTGTTGGGACAGGTATTGCAGATCCATGCAGATATAAGACCTGATATTTTTATTCCCGGTACCACAAAATATACTGTAAGCGAATTGACAGAGCTATTAGAAAAAGAAGAAAAACCCATATATGTAGCAGTGAACGAGGAAGATGTTTGTGTAGGATATGCATTTTGCCAATTACAGGAACAGCCTTTTTCAACTAATATGGTACCGTTTAAGTCTCTTTTTATAGATGATCTATGTGTTGATCAGCACGCACGAGGACAGCATATCGGCGAGAGCTTGTTTGAATATGTAAAAAATGAAGCAAAGCGAATGGGCTGTTATGAAGTGACACTGAATGTATGGGCAGGAAATACTTCAGCCGAAAAGTTCTATGAAAAAATGGGTATGAAAACAAAAGAAAGGCAGATGGAATATATCCTGGAACATTGATGCGTTGTATGGCATATTTGAGAAGTCTATCTGCGAATTTACAGAGATATCCGATGAATGAATCCGATCAGTCAAACAGTAAATATTAAAAGAAAATGCAAATCAGGCATAAGTTATATTTCGGAAACTTGTGCCTGATTTTTACAGTGTTATTTGGAAATTACAGGTGCTTTTGTCCGATATTTTTAGCATTGATATAATTTATGATCATGTCTGCTGCATCGGAAATATCAAGTTTGCCTGTATCAATAGACAGCTGATACTGGCTGGCGTCTTCCCATTCTTTGCCTGTGCAGAATTTGTGGAAAGATGCTCTTTTCTCATCCACTTCCTTTATCAGCTTTGCAGCTTTTTTCTCATTAATACCGTCCCGTTCCATTACACGTTTGATACGGCAGTCTTTATCTGCGTGAAGAAAAACAGTAGTTGCCTCAGGATCATTTGCATAGATCGCTCCTGAACAGCGTCCGATGATTACGGCAGATTTTTGCTGCGTAAGTTCACGTATAAGTTCAAAAGATTTTTCCATCGGATTGCTGTCTCCGTAGCTTACAGCAATGCTGTAGAGCAGGCTGTTTACTGCCTTTTCCTGGAAAAATTCTTTGTTTTCGTCAAGCTTTCCAAGTTTTTTGGCCTCTTCTTCCAGTTTCTTTCTGTCATAGAGTTCCAGTCCAAGTCTGGAAGCCAGTTCTTTTCCTATTTCATGTCCGCCGCTTCCGCACTGTCTTGCTATTGTAATAATCATATCCCATGCCTCCTGTGCAATGATGGTGCATTTATTTACTGTCAAAGTACTTTTTCGGAATTATTATACTCAAAAAAAATCGAAATGTATATGCCAAAATCTACTATAAATTGCCTTCGCAAATCCTGATATTCTGGTACTTATGGCAAATTGGTCTGACAAATATTTGCTTAATAGAAACATTAGACAAATACTTTATATTGAGATATGATGAGAATTGTGGGAGCTGCTTTGCAGCGGAGTATTTGAAGCAGCTACGATCCATTATGCTGTTGCAAAAATATTCGGACCACTTTTGTTTGGAAGAGGATGGTGCGGATATGCCTGTTGGACAGCTATGGTGTTGGACTTTTTACCATATAAAAAGCCTCAGGCTGCAAGAAAAAAGATAGGTTTTATCCGGTATATTACATTTGCATTTTCGTTCTCTTTCGTGGTGCTACTTTTTCTGAATCACGTAGAGAATATGGAAAAAATCATGTTTATAGCTTTTATCGTGGGGAATATTCTGTATTATATTGTGGGGATTATTCTGGCATTCCTATTCAAAGATAACAGAGCGTTCTGTAAGTATATTTGTCCTGTCACGATCTTTCTGAAACCTATGAGTTATTTCTCTGTAGTCAGGGTTAAGTGTGACAAAGAGAAGTGTATTTCATGTGGAAAATGTAAAAAAGTTTGTCCGATGAATGTTGATATAACCGATAACTCCAGAAAACGGAAAAACGGAACAGAATGTATTTTGTGTATGGAATGTGTCAGAACCTGTCCGAGGAAAGCACTTTGAGCCGAATTTCCTGCAGGATGTACTTTGGTGTCAGCTGTTACTGAGAACGAAACGAACAGTAGCGTAAGACCTATGTTAAATATAGTTAAACCTCAGTAAAGTTTATTGAACTTTTTTCTCAATGTTTCTATACTTTCCAATGTAATGAACACCCGATCTGTAATCGTGTGATGAAATATTCATTTCATTTGCAGGAATTCTGATTACATCACCATGTACTCTATTGGGAGTGAACTGATGCAGGGGATTTACGCAAGTATGGGAGTGATCATAAAAGGATGAAAGTAAACAAAGCAGATGAATTCTATAAGATATTAGAGAGAAAATCCATATATCCGGTGTTTCAGCCAATCGTCAATTTACAGACAGACAGGGGTTCCTGCTTCTGATATTGTATTCGAAATAACAGAGAGATCAGACATAGAAAACTATCAGATATTGCAGCAGATCATGAAACATTATGCGGATCAGGGATATGAGATAGCATTGGATGATGTGGGAGCTGGACATTCAGGCCTAAATCGTGTAGTGAATACCATACCTGACTATCTGAAAGCGGATATAGAACTGGTAAGGGATATTCACAAGTATAAGAAAAAAGAGATCATGATGAAACTCCTGTTGGATTACTGTAATGCAACAGGAGCAATTCTGATCGCAGAAGGGATAGAAACAGTACAGGAGCTGGAATGTCTGCACAGCCTGGGAGTACATTACGGCCAGGGATTTTTCCTCGGAAAACCAGAACGTGCATTTGGAAATATCAGTGCTGAATCGGAAGAAATATTAGAGCGATTAAATGGGAGAAAGAATATTTTATTTTTGGATATATCAGGCAAATAAGCCATTCATTTTTCTACATTTTTTAACAATAAATCCGAAATTACACCAGTTGATTAATCCCTGAGAGTTGTGTATAATTATAAAAATAAAGTTTTCTAGTACATCGTTTCGTAAATAACTATACCAATCGCGTAGGATGCGGATTCGAGTGTGCTGGTATAAAAACGCAGGCGTAGCGGGCTACGCTGAGGCTTTTAGACCTGTGCAATCGGATTCGCAGACAAGTGAGTGGTATAGTTATTTCGAAAACGATGTACTAGAATTGAGGAGTGGGTTATGGATCGCTTAGCACTTATTTTTGATAAACCAGCAGAAGCCTGGAATGAAGCGCTGCCCCTTGGAAATGGAACCATGGGAGCAATGTCCTATGGAAGATTTCAAAATGAAAGAATAGAATTGAATCTGGATTCGCTTTGGTCTGGAAATGGAAGAAACAAGGAAAATCCCAACAAAAATGTCGACTGGGATCTTTTTAGAAAACACATTTTTGCAGGGGATTACCAGGGAGCAGAGAATTATTGCAAAGAAAATGTGTTAGGAGACTGGACAGAAAGCTATCTGCCTGCAGGAACGCTTTCCATTAATGTGAAAGAACCCATTCAAAATGGAAACAGCTTTTATAGAAGAGAACTGTGCCTGACGAATGCAACTGAAAAAATAGAATTCTGCCAGGATGATTTGATTTATCAAAGAGAATTTTTTGTGAGTATGTCAGAACCAGTGATGGCAATTCATTATCATACTTCTCCAAATTGCAATCTTGAAATGTCAATAACACTGGAAAGTGAAATAAAGCACAAATCTGCTTTTTTTGCAGAAAATGGAATTATATTAGAAGGGCAGGCACCCATTTATGTTGCACCACCTTATTATTCCTGCGAAGTTCCTGTCGTTTATGAAGAGGGGCAGGGAATCCGTTTTGCAATTGGATTATATGTACAAACGAACGGTGGAAATGTATATCAGCAAGCGGATAAGCTTTTTATAAATACTCCAAATGATGTGTATATTTACGTGTCCGGAGTAACTGATTTTAAACAAAAAGAACTCTTTTTTTCAAAAAGAAACTGTATGATGGAAAACATCCAGCACATTCAATATGAAAAGCAAAAAAAGGCGCATATGGATGTATACGCAAATTATTTTGATAGGATGCATCTTGACATTAATTATACACCCGATAATGAACTTGCATTAAAAATGTTTCATTATGCCCGCTATCTGATGATCTGTTCATCTGTACCCGGTTCACAATGTACAAATCTTCAGGGAATCTGGAATCACCATATGCGTGCTCCCTGGAGCAGTAATTATACTGTAAATATTAATACGGAAATGAATTACTGGATGGCAGAAAAAGCAAATTTAAGTGACTGTCATATGCCTTTGCTTGAACTTATAGAACGTACCTCAAAAAAAGGTGAAAAAACAGCTCAGGATGTTTATCATCTGGCTGGCTGGGTAAGCCACCATAATCTGGATATTTGGGGACACTCAAGCCCGGTTGGACAATTTGGACAGGACGAAAATCCCTGTACATATTCCATGTGGCCGATGAGTTCTGGATGGTTATGCTGTCATTTATGGGAACATTACTGCTATACATTGGATGAAGCTTTTTTAAAAAAGAAGGCATTTCCGATTATACAAGGGGCCGTAGAATTTTACCTGGGCTATCTGGTACCTTATAAGGGATATTATGTAACTGCTCCCTCTACTTCACCTGAAAATACATTCCTTGCACCAGATATGACGACGCATAGTGTTACGTTTGCGTCAACAATGGATATCAGCATATTGAGAGAACTGTTTGGATTATATTTAAAAGCATGTGAAATTCTGGGAGTAGAAGATTTTACAAATGCAGTCAAAAATGTGCTTCAGAAACTTCCTCCCTATAAAATTGGGAAAGAAGGGCAGCTTCAGGAATGGTTTTATGATTACCCGGAAGCAGATATCAATCACAGACATATTTCTCACCTGTTTGGATTATATCCTGGGAACCAGATTCATAAAGAGAATGAACCTCTTATAGAAGCCTGCAGAACTTCTTTGGAAAGGCGTGGGGATAAGGGAACCGGCTGGTGTATGGCGTGGAAAGCCTGCCTGTGGGCAAAACTTGGAGATGGAAATCATGCCCTGACTTTATTAAAAAATCAGCTTCGCTTAACAAGAGAAGAAGCATGCAGTCTGGTAGGTGGCGGGATATATCCGAATATGCTTTGTGCCCATCCTCCGTTTCAGATTGATGGTAATTTTGGATTTGCTGCTGCTGTGCTGGAAATGCTGGTTCAGTATGAAGAGCAGAAAATTGTTTTTCTTCCGGCATTACCAGATGAATGGAAAGATGGGATGGCAGAAGGCGTGAAAGCGCCTGGTAATATCACACTTAATTTCAAGTGGAAAGAAAAACGGGTTACGGAAATAAATCTGAAATCTCCAATTGATGCGAAACTGGTAATCTTATATAATGGTATGGAAGAAGAAATCGTCCTGAATGCTGGAAGCAGTTATCAGAAGACGCTGATATAAAGAATATATTATGATATATGAAAGGCAGGATATCTTGTGATTATAAGACATCCTGCTGTTTTATATCAGATTACCTGCTTATAGATGAAATCGTTTCCCATATTCAGAAGGCGAAATTCCCATACACTTTTTGAATAATCGACTAAAATAAAGTTGATCGTCAATTCCTACCATAACGGAGATCTCCTTCAGGGAAAAGGTATTCTCCTTTATCAGTGTAGCAGCTTTTCTTATCCGCAGATTGTTTAAGTAGCTGGTAATACTTGTTCCTACTTCGGACTTGAAAACACGGCATAAATAGCTAGTGCTGAGATTGACATTTGCCGAAATGGAGGATAATGTGAGACGGTGCATGTAATTATTTTCTATGTATGTAAGGGTTTTGGCAACATCATTTTTATAATGCCCCTCACTATGAAGAAAGTCCTGATATGTGGTCCTGGCCTCTTCATAATTTTTCAGATTTTCTTTATATGGCATATCTGGTGCAAAGGATTGGTACATGGTAAAACGGTTATACAGCTTTTTTATCAGCTGTTCCACTTTTACTTGACTGCACATTAATTCTTTTTGGGAAAATACTACGAGCGCATTATGGGCACTAAGAACAAGAATGTATGGCTGTAGCACTCCCTGAACAGCATCCAGTATCATATCTCGCAGCAGATTAGCTGATATAGAAAATGCATCATTTGATAAAAATTTTTCAAACGTTACATAGCATACAGCACAGGAATGTTTCATAAATCCAAATTTTTCTGCTCCATATCTTTCAATGAACGAATCGAGAGACTCTTCTCCCTGAAAAAAGGAGAGAAGATGATCGGTTATGGGTTCAGTGATGTCTGTTTTCAGAATGGAATCTTTTCGGTCAGCTGTATTTTGCATTTTTTTTGTGGTTTTGTTCAGACAGGCAAGGAGTGTATCTGGTTGAATTTTGATTTTTAACAGATAGTCCGCAGCACCTAAAAGCAATGCACTTCTTACTGAATCGAAGTCTTCGTAGTTGCTTAGTACCAGTATTTCTCCGGGATATTCTTTTTCCTTCAGAAAACGAATTAGTTCCAGTCCGTCCATTTCAGGCATTTTCAGGTCAGTGATAATGATATCCGGATGATGTTTTTCAATCAGTGGAACAGCCTCAAGACCATTTGATGCTGTTCCACAAATGAAAAAACCATGCTCTTCCCAGGGAAGAATGGAGCGAAGCGCAATTTTTACGATTGGTTCATCGTCAATAATTAATATACTGTACATAAAAGTCCTTTCTGTGGGCAAAAGTGGTTGTGATTTTTAGTTGTTATAATCTTTTGACAGTTCTTGTACATATAGTAAGGGAAGAGTCAGCGTACATGTGGTTCCTTCTCCAGGGTGACTATTGACCTTAAGTCCATATTCCTTTCCAAAATTCAGCTGTATTCGGTCATTTACATTGGTAATTCCAATCTTTTTCCGGTTTGTATGAGGTTCCAGCGCTGCAGGTGTCACTTCAAATCCTTTTCCATTGTCACAGAGTTCTATGATAAGATGATTGTTTTCTTCCCAACAGGTGATTAGAATTTCCATAACGGAGCCGTCATCAGAAGAACCATGCATAACAGAATTTTCTGCAAGGGGCTGCAGGATTAGTTTAGGAACAAGGCAGGAGAGCAGTTCTTCCTCTTCTACGTCAAAAGAGTACTCAAAGCTTCCGGCATACCGGATTCTTAAAATCGCGAAGTAGTTTTCCAGGTTCTCAAGCTCTTCCTGAATGGTTATATACTCGTTTTTATTAGTCAGTGTATTTTGCAAAAGACTGCTGAGGGCCTGGATTCCATCACTTACAATCTGGTCTTTATGCATGGCGGCTACAAAGCGCAGACTGTTTAAAGTGTTGAAAAGAAAATGAGGATTTAACTGATATTGAAGCATCTGTAGCTCCAATTCTCTTTTTTTCTTTTCCTGGCTTTTCTGTTGTTTCATCAGGCTCTCAATGGTATCTGCCATATGATTCATGCTTCCGGAAAGATCGGAAAGTTCGTCTTTGTGGTCATCCTGGATCCGTACGGAAAGATTTCCCTTTGATAATTCCCTGCAAAAATCTAGCATGCTTCTGATGGGGGAGGTAATTCCAGGATACACCATAGCTACAATTCCAATGCAGAGTAGAACAAGGAAGAATGCCACAGCCAGGATTTTCCAAAACATAGTGTTAACTTCAGAATTAATATAATGATATGGCATGGTATATACAAACAGCTGGTTCAGGTTTTTATTGAAAATATAAGTAACCAGCTGTTCTTCGCCATCTTTGTAAATGCTGAAAAAATCTGTTCTGTTTGGAAGTCTTGCTTGAATATTTTTCAGCAGCTTTTTTTCGGTTTTTTGCCCCAGTTGAATACTACGATCCCAGGAAGAAAGGATTGTTCCATCCATATTCAGATACATAATATTGGAAGAGTCAGCCAGACCTACTGGTTCCAGTACTGTTTTGGAAAAAATTTTTTCATCAATGGAAATCAGGGTATAACCAATTACACGACTCTGACTGTATTGTTCATAAATTCTTCTTCCAAGAATCAGGATGTCCCGGTTACGGTAAGTATGTGCGTATGCCCATACATCCTGATTTTCTTCTTCAAGACGACTCAGGATCCTGCTTACATCATCCGAATATAACCCATCATATCCCAAATCATAAAAAATATTCCCATCTGTATCATATACTGTAATGTTTTTTGCCTGTGCAGGATAGATGATTTTACTTCGAATCATATGTTGGATTTCATTGATGGCTTGATTCTTTTCCGTATCTGTCATACCCTTTTTCAGAAGACCGTCCTTGATTTCCTGACTGATGCAGATGGAGCCGCAGAGATACTGATACTTTTCAATCTCACTTACCATATTCAGATTGATCATGGATAAAGTCTGTGAGATGGAAGTGGAAAGTTTTTCCCGAAGCGCTTCTGAAAAAATATGAAACGAATAGAAGCTGATTCCTGTTAATGGTACAATAGAGATCAGGAAAAGCGCTATGACCAGCCTGGTTCTAATACTGAATTTTCGAAATCCCTGATATCGTTGTCTTTTTTCCATGCCGCTGTCCCTCATTTCTAAAAAATAATTCGTACATGGTCCGGTAAAGATGGAAAAAATCGTTCTGATTTTCATGACTGTATCGGATTGTGACAGATTTATTATACAGGAAAAAAACAAGATAATCCATTTAAAATACAAATAGAAAAAGATTGTACATATATGTCGCAAGAAAATCCATATTATATAAAAATAACAGAAAAATGTTCCATATAAAGAATTGTTTTGTGAATTTACCACAAGAAGATTTTCCATTATACTAATATCATCAGGCAAACATAATAAAAGCCAACAAGAAGGAGGAAACAACCTATGAAGAAAAGATTTGCAGCTTCTGCTATGATCCTTGCTATGAGCGCAGCAACAGTACTTTCCCCGCTTACTGCATTTGCAGAGGCAGAAGAACAGGAATTGAACATTGCCATTTTCCAGGGTGGATATGGGGATGCTTACTGGAATCAGATGGTGGAGCTTTTTGAAGAAAGCCATGAGGGCGTGAAAGTAAACATGACTATCAGCCCTACAATTGGAGATATCATCCGTCCACAGATTGTAGCTGGAAATGCACCTGATTTTATCTGTCTTAACGATGGTGGTGAGGATGGTGTAATCCTTTCCCTGATCAAAGATCATGCACTTCTCAACCTGGATGATGTTTTTGACGGAGAAAATTATGCTGGAACCGGTACCCTTCGCGATGATATTACAGATGGGATCCTTTCCAGTACAAAGTGTGCACCATACGGAGATGATGAGATCTATCTGGCACCATTCAACAGTGGTCCGCAGGGTCTGATTTACAACAAAACATTCTTTGATGAGAATAATCTGGAAGTGCCGAAGACCTGGGATGAGTTCTTTGCACTTGGTGATAAGGTAAAAGATATTGACGGACGTGCACTTTTCACATATCAGGGAATTTATCCGGGATACATGGAAGAAATGCTCTGGCCGGCAATTGCAAATGAGTGCGGCGAAGAAGCACTTACTAAGATTGCCAATTACGAAGAAGGTTCCTTTAATAATGAGGGTGTGTTAAAGGCTTTAAGTCATATTAAAGAGATTGCAGATAAAGGCTATCTGTTAGAGGGCACTGTTGGTATGAACCATACAGAGTCTCAGACAGAGATGATGCTTGGAAAAGCTGCATTTATCACAAACGGAACCTGGATGGAAAATGAGATGCAGGATGCGCCAAGAGAAGATGGATTTGAATTTGCAATGGCTACGATCCCGACCGAGAACGCAGACGATGTGCACTATGTATTTGACAGCTGCGAGCAGTTTTCCATTCCGGCAGCTGCCAAGAATCCAGAACTTGCAAAAGAATTTCTTCGTTTCCTGTATAGTGATGAATCTGTATCTGCTTTTGCAGAAGCTTCCGGTGCCCTCTATGCTACCAAGAGTGCCCGTGAAGTAGCAAAAGATAAGCTGTCTACTGCAATCTACAACATGTACGGAATCTACGAAGAGGCAAATGCCTCCTCCCTGATTATGAGCTTCGCAGCAGTTCCGGCTGACTGCAAGGTTAACCCGAAAGATGAGATATTTAATCCGATTACATCTGTTATGAATGATGAAATGACAGTGGAAGAGTGGGCACAGAATGTGGAAGATGCTTTTGCACAGGTTCGTGCTGATATGGAAGCTGCCAACTAAACTTCATATACCAGCCGGATAAAAACGGTAAAGCATGGAAAGGCTGCTACACAGTGTATGCTATGCAGCAGCCTTTTGTAACCCTGAACAGATATATCGCCAATCGGTGATGTCATCCACATTTATTAAATACTTTAAATTTAAAGAGGTGAACAAGCGTGGTAAAGAAGCCCAGATTATTTATAGCCCTGTGTACGCTTCCTGCATTGATTTTAACCATTGTTTTTATGATTGTGCCTATGGTAAATGCCATTTATCTGTCTTTTACCAGTTCCACTGCACTTAGCGTAGGCTTTAACAGCAAATTTGTATTTTTGGATAATTACAAGTATATGTTCCAGGATAAGGATTTTCTTCAGGCACTGTTTAATACTCTTAAGCTGATGCTGGTAATCCCGGCTGTGACCATATTTCTAAGTCTTGTATTTGCATTTATCCTTACTCAGGGACAGCTCAAGGAAAAGTCATTTTACCGGACCGTATTCTTTTTCCCAAGTATTGTTTCCATGACTGTAGTTGGTATTGTGTGGTCTTTTGTGTTTAATCCCACAAGAGGAATTCTGAATCATATGCTGGATCTGTTCCATTTCTCCACTTGGAAACACGCATGGCTTGGAGAGGGAAAAACGGCTCTCTGGTGTATCGGTGCAGCCCTGGTGTGGCAGGCTATTGGTTATTATATGGTTATGCATGTGGCTTCCATTGACGGGATTTCCCAGGAGGTTTATGAAGCTGCTTCCATTGACGGTGCAACAGGAGTGCAGAAGTTCTTTAGGATTACCATTCCGCTGCTTCGCAGATCCATTGGAACGACCTATATACTTTCCCTGTCTGGTACTATCAATTTAAGTTTTACTCTGTCCAACGTTATGACAGGCGGTGGACCAAACGGTGCTTCCAGTGTGCTTTTACAGTATATGTATACGCAGGGTATGCGAAACGCTAATTTTGGATATGCCATGGCAATCGCCATGTTTACCCTGATTCTTGCAATTGTGCTTGCAATGATTTCTAAAAAAGTATCATCTGAAAAAGAATAGGAGGGAGACTGATGAAAACTGTAAGAACCTGGTGTATCAGAATCCTGATGATTCTGTTTACCGTTATCTTTTTGTACCCGCTTTTCTGGAACCTGATGTCTGCGTTTAAGACAAATGCAGAATATTTGACAGATCCCTATGCATTGCCCACAGCTTTGAATTTGGATAATTTTGTGGCAGCATGGCAGAAAGCAAATATCGCCGCTTATTTTGGAAATTCCATATTTGTGACTGTGTTTTCCACTGTATTGCTATTGCTTCTGGTTATTCCCATTTCTTATGTACTGGCAAGATACCGTTTTGCGGGCAGCAAACTGATCTCTGCCATTTATATGGCATGTATTTTTCTGCAGGCTACCTACATTATGATTCCTTTGTTTCTGGAATTACAGGCTGTGAATGGATTAAATAACCTGCCGGTACTATGCCTTGTTTATGCAGTTATGCAGTTTCCTTTTTGTATCTTTACTTTACAGGGCTTTATGTCTGCAGTACCCAGAGATTACGAGGAATCTGCAAGAATTGACGGTGCTACTAATATCCAACTGCTATCAAGAGTTATGGTGCCTCTTGCAAAACCCGGAATTGCGACCATTACGATGTTAAGTGCCATGGGCTTCTGGAATGAATATCCATTGGCACTTGTTCTTCTCACGGAAGATGCAAAGAAAACTCTTCCCATCGGAATGGCAAACTTGTTTGAAGTGCAGAAATATGCCACGGACTGGGGTGCACTGTTTGCAGGACTTGTAATTATTATGATTCCAACAATCATTATTTATCTGATTGGACAAAGATATCTGCTTCAGGGAATTGGTGCAGGCGGGTTAAAAGGGTAAAATGAAAGGGGAAATAAAATGCCAACTGATCAGGAATTAATAAAAATAGTTCCCTCCAGCCGCCAGCTTGCCTATCAGGCAACAGAGTTTTATGCGTTCTTTCATTTTGGAATGAATACATATACCAATCGTGAGTGGGGAGATGGAACAGAAACACCACAAATTTTTAATCCTACAGAGTTTGTTGCAGACCAGTGGGTGTCTGCAGCACAAAATGCAGGTATGAAAGGGGTAATCCTTACCTGTAAACACCATGATGGTTTCTGCCTGTGGCCGACCAGATATACCAGCCATAGCGTTGTCTCCAGTCCATGGAAAAATGGAAGGGGAGATGTGGTCTGGGAAGTGTCTGAAGCATGCCGTCGTTATGGGATGAAATTTGGAATTTATCTTTCACCATGGGATCGCAACAAGCCTTGTTACGGAAGCGGAAAAGAATATGATGATTACTATCTGGCACAGCTGACTGAGCTTCTCACCGGTTATGGAGATATTTTTAGTGTCTGGCTAGATGGTGCCTGCGGAGAAGGACCAAATGGAAAAAAACAGATATATGACTGGAAACGCTATTATGAATGTGTCAGAAAATATCAGCCAGACGCATGTATCTGTGTGTGTGGGCCGGATATCAGGTGGTGCGGAAATGAAGCTGGCGATGTAAGAAAATCTGAGTGGAGTGTTGTTCCTGCACGTACAGCACTTGCAGAGAGTGTACAGGAAAGAAGCCAGCAGACCGATGATAAGGAATTTAGAATGCGCCGGATCACCAGCGACATGGAAGATCTTGGAAGCAGAAGAGCGCTTGAAGGTGAAACGAATCTGATCTGGTATCCGGCAGAAGTAAATACTTCTATAAGACCTGGATGGTTTTATCATCCAGAAGAAGATGATCAGGTGAAAAGTCTGGAGGAGCTGATCTATATCTATATTGGGGCTGTTGGAGGAAATGCAACCTTTTTGTTAAATATTCCACCTATGCCAAATGGGCTTCTTCATGAAAATGATGTTAAACGTCTGGAAGAATTTGGAAGTTGGAAAAAGAAATCTTTTACTCATAATTTAATGAGTACAGCACATATTTTTTCAGAAAATGAAGATCCGACGCATCCGGTTTCTGATTTGACAGATGATACTTCAGAAACCTGGTTTCAGCCTGAAAGCAGCGAACTGCCAGTAGAAATAACCATTTGTCTGGACGGTTCATACAACTTAGGGTATCTGGTATTAAAAGAGGCTGTCTGCTATAGTCAGAGAGTGGAAAAATTTGAGATATTTGTTAAAGAGGGGGAAATATGGAACAGTATTTACACAGGAACGGTAATTGGTTATAAGAAGATCATTTCTGTTAAGGGGCAAAAAGCCCAGAAAGTGAAAATTGTTTTACATGATTTCCGTGTACTTCCGCTGCTCTCATTTGTTGGAATTTATCCTGAAAGTCTTTAATAGGGAAAGCATTCTTTCTCATAATATCTTAAGGTAGAAACAAGAAGATATTATTAGAAAACCATTGAACCTGCTTGAAAGAGAGAACATTCAAAGCAAAATTGCCAATTGGTTTGGAATAGATTTTTCCAAACTGTAGATTGTTTTTATAAGTAATCTTGGAACTAATGCAGGAGTCATGGTGCAAATGGACAATGTTCGCAGAAAGCACTTGTCTTTTAGAAAGGCTCGTATTAAAATGCTTGTCAGTGATCAGGTTGCAGAAACTTGCGATGCCTGCGACCGGACGGAGGACCTAAGGGTCCTCCATTTTTTTATATACGCAGATTTTTATAGCGATAGAAAAAGCATTAAAACCGATAAAACCATTTTTGAACTATGAAGAATAGATTAGAAATCTCATTGCGCGAAAAGGGATGATTATTGTTGACCGTGAGTTCACTGCGTCTAAATTAAAAGATATCAGTTATTTTGCCCTGATAGATGGGTACAAAAATCTGTTTTACAATCCCATGAGTTAGAAACGATTTTTGACCATAACACAGTTAAAATTAATCAAAAAATCAATCGCAAATTTTTACGATTGCATTGACAGTGATTCTCCTTATCTATATATTATTGCAGTAGGAACAACTTATCAAGTACTCGGAAATAACTAACTTGGTAATAAAATTTTTACTGGAGGTTATCAGAAATGACAGAAAGAGAAAAAATGATAAGTGGAGAGTTATATGATCCAACGGATAAAGAATTGGAACAATTTTTAATTTCACCTGCTTGGATGTATGTGAAGTACATATAGGAGATAATGTGATGATTGGTCCAAATGTCACATTGGCAACTCCCATGCACCCATTTTTACCTGAAGAACGTAATAGCAGAAAAAGAGAAGATGGAAGCTTTTATAATCTTGAATAGGCGAAACCAATTACTATAAAAGATAATTGCTGGCTGGCATCCAATGTGGTTGTTTGTGGTGGTGTTACCATAGGAGAGGGATGTGTAATAGGAGCAGGAAGTGTTGTGACAAGGGATATTCCTCCATATAGTCTGGCTGCTGGAAATCCATGCCGGGTTATTCGCAAAATAACTGAAAAAGATCATATGGAATAAGATAATTACAATCAATATTTAGTGTATTATGACAACAACCGTTATCAGTGGAAAAGGTGAGGGAATCGGTTATGAGCAAGTAGCGAAGCGGATTACGAATATCCGCTTGAATGATAAGATTTAATATAAGGCTATTGCACTGAGTAATTAGTGCAATAGCCTTTTTGCCAAAATAAGTTAGTTTTAACTGGTTGTATTACGGCGAATCAATACCGGAGCAATCTGTTTATGGACAGGCTTTTCCAGTGGTTTAGGGGAACGTTTTTTTTGTTCTTCCATCTGTTGAACCAGAAGCTCCATGGCAGTTTGTGCAATAATATCAATCTGCTGACCAACGGTTGTGATTGGGAGAATTGCCTCACTGGCAATGGGAGAATTATCAAATCCTATGATTTCATAGAAAGAGGGTAATTCTCGGTATTTCTGGAAAATCAGGTTAAGAAACATGTTTGCATAGGTATCGTTGGAAAGGAAAATACCTTTTTTTTGATTGGGATATTTCTCTTCTATTCTTGTAAAAATACGTCTTATTTCATTTAAAATTTCCTGATAAGAATTACCGCTTACACTTAGATCAATATCATAAGGAACCTGATATTCTTCACAGGTTTCCTTAAATGCGCGAATACGGTCGTAAGCAGGAACTGCTTTCTCAACATTGACATTGATGTGGATCAGTATATCACATTTATCACGGATCAGCAGAGTGGTAGCCTGAAGCGCACCCATATAGTTGTCAGTGGTAACACTGCTGATATGTTCCGCTTCACGTTCAATGGCAACGATGGGAATCTGATAGGAGGATAATTGTTTTGATGACAGCGTATGACTTAAAACAATGAGACCTTCAATCTGATAGGATAGGAGCTCTTCAATATATTGCTGTTCTTCTTCAGCCCCATGTTCACTGCTAAAGACGAGAAATTTGTAGTGATAATCACTGTAGCTGGACAGCAGTTGTGTCAGCATTTCAGAATAATAATGCAGATAAAGATTCGGAATAATGATTCCGATAAATTCACTTTTTCCGTTTGCCAGAACTTTCGCAAGTTTATTTTTTTTATAGCCAAGGGTATCAAGGGCCTGAGAAATTTTTTCTTGATTTTCAAGTGTAAGGGAATCAGGATGATTGAAATATCTTGATATTGTAGTTTTTGAAAAATGGGTATATGCTGCAATATCTGCAAATGTCACCTGTTTTTTTGACATAGAAACTTATTCTCCTTATAAATAAATGCAAATATTTTTTTTAGTATAGCAATTATTATACAAAAAGGCAATATTAAAATAACCGATTACGTAACCGGTTATTTTAATGAAGAAAAGTGTTGACAGAGAGTGTGTGATGTAGTAACATCAGATTATAAAGTAACCGGTTACTTAACCGGTTTCGTGAACAATGTATGAAAGGAATGGAGGAAAAAGTGCATGAAAACAGTGCAGAACCAAGCAAAGCCCGTAAGCAAGCAGACGTGGAGAAATAAGGTTACGTATGTGAAGAAAAACTGGCAGTTATATCTTTTTTTCTTAATGCCGGGACTTTTACTGACAATCATTTTTAAGTATCTTCCGATGGGAGGGCTTTTGATTGCGTTTGAAGATTATAATGTAATCAAGGGAGTACTTGGAAGTCCATGGGTTGGACTTGAATATTTCAGACGTTTTTTATCATCACCGGATTTTATGAACTATCTGATGAATACATTAAAGCTGAGTATCTATGGATTATTATGGGGATTTCCGGTTCCGATTATTCTGGCATTACTTATGAATCGTATTCAAAAAACGGGGATCAAGAAAAAAGTACAGCTTCTGATCTATATGCCGAATTTTATATCTGTAATAGTACTTTGTGGTATGGTTCGTATGCTGTTATCACCGGTAGGACCTTTGAATAGGCTGCTTGGGATTAGCACAAACTGGATGACAATGCCATCTGCTTTCCGTACTATTTATATAGCAAGTGGAATCTGGCAGACTGCAGGCTGGGCATCTATTATGTATACTGCAGCATTATCTAATGCGAGCAAAGAGTTGGAAGAAGCGGCAGTTATGGATGGTGCAAACCTTTTGCAGCAGATCTGGTACGTGGAGCTTCCGGCGATTAAGAACATTATTGTAATTCAGTTTATCCTGCAGGCAGGAAATATTATGAGCATTGGATTTGAGAAGGCATATGCATTGCAGACAGATATGAACCTGCCGGCATCAGAAATTTTATCTACATATGTATATCGCATCGGTCTTTTGAACGGTGATTATGGTTATTCTACGGCAGTAGGTCTGTTTAATTCAGTTGTCAATGTAATTCTGTTGATTTTTGTAAACTGGGTTGTAAAGAAGCTGAATGATGGAGAGGGATTATAGGAGGAAGAGAAGATGGAGAAAAAGAAGAGAAAATATTCAAGGACAGATCGTCTGATCCTTGGAATTGGATTCACGATTCTTGGACTGTTTGTACTTTCTATTGCGATTCCAATTATATATGTAGTGCTTGCATCTTTTATGGATCCTACTGTTTTGAATAATCAGGGACTGAGCTCTGATATTAAGGACTGGACTTTGGATGCTTATAGAAGAGTACTGGAGAATGAGATGATCTGGCGCGGATTTTTGAATTCTTTTCTGTATTCATTTGTATTTACAGTGATCTCAGTTTTTGTAACATTACTGGCAGCCTTTCCTCTGTCTAAAAAAGAATTTGTGGGAAGAAAATTTTTTAATCTGATTTTTCTGATCACAATGTTTTTTGGGGGAGGAATGATTCCAACATTTATTTTGATCAATCAGCTGCATATGGTAAATACAGTATGGGCGGTTTTGATTCCGGGAGCATTTAACGTTTGGAATATGATTCTTGCAAGAACTTATTATCAGTCAATTCCGGCAGAATTAAGAGAAGCATCTGCAATTGACGGTGCTAATGAAATTCAGCATTTTTTCAAAATTATGATGCCGGTATGTAAACCAATCATTGCAGTACTGGCACTGTGGTCATTTGTCGGAATGTGGAATAGCTACTTTGATGCGATGATTTATCTGAACGATGCAAATCTTCAGCCACTGCAGCTGGTACTGCGTTCAATCCTGGTGCAGAATACTCCGCAGCCGGGAATGATTGCAGATATCCAAAGCACAGCAGAGATGGCAAAGGTAGCAGAACAGTTGAAATATGCAACAATTGTAGTATCAAGTTTACCACTTTTAGTGATGTATCCATTTTTCCAGAAATATTTTGATAAAGGAATTATGGTTGGATCGGTAAAAGGCTAAAGAAAGGAATGATACAGATATGAAGAAAAACAGAGTAAGAAGTTTGCTTGCACTTGGACTTTCTTTAACAATGATGGTAAGTATAATGGGGTGTGGAAAACAGCAGAGGCTTGATGCTGAGATTAATCCGGATACACCGGTATCGGATGTACAGTTTCCATTGAAAGAAACAGAGGAGCTTTCTTTTATTACCAGTGCACCGGCCACTTCAACACAGGATCCAAATAAAAGAGTGATTTTCCAGAGAATGGAAGAACAGACAAATGTTCATATTGACTGGACCTGCTTTGTATCAGATCAGTTTTCAGATAAAAAGAATCTGGCGTTGGCTCAGTTTGGAAATCTGCCGGATGGACTGTTTAATGCAGGCATGAGTGATTATGATCTGTTGCGTTATGCAAAGCAGGGAATAATTATTCCGCTGGAAAATCTGATTGACAAATATATGCCAAACCTTCAGGCTGTGTTTGAAAAATACCCGGAATACAGAACCATGTGTACAGCACCGGATGGACATATTTACTCTTTTCCGTGGATTGAACAGCTTGGTTCCGGAAAAGAAGCAATTCAGGCCATTGGAGATATTCCTTATATTAATAAGAAATGGCTTGATTATCTTGGTCTTGAGATTCCAACAACAACAGATGAACTGGAGCAGGTACTGATTCAATTTCGAGATCATGCAGATGATCTGAAACAAGAGTTTTCCATTGAAGGTGATGTAATACCGATGTCATTTATTATCAATAACGGAGATCAGGATCCTTCAATCTTAATAAATGGATTCGGAGATGGTTATGGGGACACAGGAGATCATTTTGCTGTAACAGATGAAGGTAAGGTGATTTATACAACGGTTCAGGAAGGATACAAAGAAGGTATCAAATGGCTGCATAAACTTGTGACAGAGAATCTGATCGATCCGGAAGCATTTACACAGGAATGGTCTACTTATGTTGCAAAAGGAAAGAATCACCGTTATGGACTTTGCTTCACATGGGATATTGCTAATATAGACAACAATACGGATTATGTGATGCTTCCGGCACTGACCGGACCGGATGGAATGAGAAATATCACCAGACAGAACAACAGTGAGACCAGCGGTTTTGACAGAGGAAGATGTGTGCTTACTACCAGCTGCCGTAACACGGCACTTGCTGCCGCATGGATCGATCAGATGTATGCACCCCTTCAGTCTCCACAAAATAACTGGGGAACCTATGGAGAGAAGGATTCCTTTAATATTTTTGAGCTGTCTGTAAACAAAGATGGCGAAAAAATGTTAAAGCATATGGACTTAGGAGATCAGTCACCGGTGGAAGTACGTGAAGCGCAATCTGTAAATGGTCCTCTCGCTATATTAAATGAATATTATGACGTATATGTAACACAGCCGGAAGATGCGAAATGGCGTCTGGATAATATGCATGAGACATATTTACAGGATATGAACAGCAAATATGTTTATCCTAATGTATTTATGAGTATTGATGATACAAACAAAGTGTCACAGTATGATACAGATATTAAGAAATATGCAGAACAGAAGAAAGCAGATTGGATCCTGAACGGAGGAATTGATGAAGAATGGGATTCTTATCTGAAAAAAATGGAGAAGTACGGGCTTTCCGATTACCTTTCAATCAAGCAAAAATATTTTGACCAGTATCAGGATTCATTAAGCAGTGAAAAATAAGAGAAGATATCATTTTGACAGGAGGAACTATATGAGCGAAATGTTGGAAAAGGCAAGAAAATATGAATTTATACAGGGACAGCAGATCAAAGAGGAAGAAAGACCAGCCTTTCATATAACTCCTTATGTTGGCTGGATGAATGATCCAAATGGATTTTCCTATTATAAAGGAGAGTATCATTTGTTCTACCAGTATAATCCGTATAGCACACATTGGGACAGTATGCACTGGGGACATGTAGTGAGTAAGGATTTATTGCATTGGAACTATGTTCCGACTGCATTGGCACCGGATGAAGATTATGATAAATTCGGCTGTTTTTCAGGAAGTGCCATAGAATTAGAGGATGGCAGACAGTTGCTTATGTATACTTCTGTAAATCAGGAGAAACTGGAAGACGGAACTGTAAGGGATATTCAGACACAGGCAGTGGCAGTTGGAGATGGTAAGGATTATGAAAAGTATGATAAGAATCCGGTTCTGACAGCCAAAGATCTTCCAAAGGGGGCTAGTAAAGTAGACTTTCGTGATCCCAAAATCTGGAAAGGGAACGATGGAAACTTTTATTGTGTTATAGGAAGTCGTCCGGCTGATGGAAGCGGACAGATCCTTCTTTACAGAAGTAAAAATGGCTTTGAATGGGAATTTGTAAGCATTCTGGCAAAGAATCAAAATCGTTATGGAAAAATGTGGGAATGCCCGGATTTCTTTGAATTGGACGGCAAATATGTGCTTCTGACAAGTCCACAGGATATGCTTCCGGAAGGATTAGAATTTCATAATGGAAATGGAACGTTATGTATTATTGGGGAGTTGGATCCTGAGACACATACTTTAAAGGAACAGTTTTGTCAAGGTGTTGATTACGGAATTGACTATTACGCAATGCAGACACTGCTTGCACCGGATGGACGAAGAATTATGATCGCCTGGATGCAGAACTGGGATACGCTTGCATATCGATGCAATGACTCTGGATGGTTCGCACAAATGAGTCTTCCAAGAGAACTGTCTGTTAAAAACGGAAGATTGTATCAGGTTCCGATCAGAGAACTTAATGCCATGCGTGCAAACAAAGTCGAGTATAACAATGTTGTGATAAAAGATACCAGGCTCACACTGGATCAGATTGAAGGACGAACGGTAGATCTGGAACTTGTGATACGACCGGCAGATAAAGACAATCTTTATAAAAAATTTGAACTCTGTTTTGCAGAGAATGAGAAATATCATTCTACATTATGCTTCCGTCCGGATGAATCTGTTTTAAAAATCGATAGAAAATTCTCAGGAAGCGAACGGGCGCTGGTTCATCAGAGCAGTTGTCTGGTAAACGGTGACAGCAATGAACTAAAACTGCGTGTGATTTTGGATAAGTTTAGTGTGGAAGTATTTATTAATGACGGCGAGCAGGTTATGTCTGCGGTTATTCTTACAAAGCAGGAAGCAAAGGGGATTTCTTTCTTTGCTGATGGTGCAGTTAAGCTTGATATAGTGAAATATGATTTATTATAATAAAGCGTTCTAAATTGGGACATAATACAGCATTTACCGGAAAAAATATGAGATTCCGATGATTCTTGTATCTATGGGAAAAGCGGGAAGTCGTGCCTATTATAATGGATTAATGGTAGAAGCAAAACCATTTTTACAGAAAAGTACCATAGAGACAACAGGAGCAGGAGATACTTTTTGTGGTTGTGTGTTACACTATATTTGTGAGCATGGAATAGATGGACTGAAAGAGGATGATCTGACAGAAATGTTAAATTTTGCCAATGTAGCAGCTTCTATCATTACTACAAGAAAAGGTGCGCTGCGAGTAATGCCTGAACAAGAAGAAATCCAACAGTATTTACAAACTATCAGAAATGCAAATAAGTAAAAAACTTTAAATTTGTAATTCTTGCCAAATAGCAAGGAAATCGCAAGACTTTGGTCATGTGAATTTCCTTGCTTTTTTTCTCAAAGTGTCAGGTAAGGCCCTTGTTTATGGAAGAAATCAGCTCTGCCAGTTGTTTCCTTTTGGTGCGTGTATCACCGTTGATCATCAACTTGGAATAAATCTGGTTGACATATTGTTTCACAGTGCCTTCAGAGAGAAATAAGCTCTCTGCGATTTCGCGGTTGCTCAGACGGTCGGTGATCAAAGCTGCGATTTCTGCTTCTCTGCTGTTCAGCACATTCAGGCTCTCAGGTCTGGAATTATGGCTGGACAGGCAGCGGCAGTGTTGTTCATAAACAGAACCAAGGGAAAGGATCCGGTCTGTGAAAGGCTCCGATGCTATGGAATTAATACTGCTCAGCACGTCCTTGATATAGGTATAATTTTCTACAAAAGGAATCAGAAAGCCATCCGGCATGGCGTGTCCTAAGGCTTTCTGCAGAAGCTGTCGTGCATCATGATGTTTGCCCAGCATTGCGTAAGCAGCAGCGGTCTGGATCTGAATGTGGAGAGACACAAGTTCATAGTGCATTTTCTCACAGACAGGCAGAAGCGTTTCGCTTCTGCCTATAACTTTTGCGTACATTTTCTGTGAAAGAAAGACCTGATTCTCGATCATTTCCATCATAGGTCTGCAGGGAGAAAGAAAGCTGACAGTGGATAACATATGGTCTTTAAATAATGCAGGAATCTTTTCCGGCATTCTAATTAATGCATAGTAGTAAGCATAAGTACTGTCAAAAATATTCAGCCACATCATATTGTGGAGAGACAGAAGCTCCTTATGCTTTACTTCAGGGTTCTTCACAAAGGTGACACTCTCCTGAAAAAGGGAAAGCCTTGCAGCAAGGAAATCACAGCAGAGCGAAATATTGTGCTGTCCGTTTGATGCAATGGTGGAATAAGTCTGCTCCAGCAGAATCTGTGCATCTGAAAAATTCCCCTGCATAAATGCTGCCTCTGCATTCATGAGCAATTCCGCACCCTGTCCATGTCCCTGGGTAATCCTGTAATAGTGGGGCATACATTCATTCATAGCTGTCAGTTCTGCATCCAGGGTTCCGGATCTGCGGTGAAACATCATCAGAACAGAAGGAGAACCGAAGGTCCAGCTTCCTGTTTTGCGGATACTGATGGCAGGTCTGGTCATTTTGGAACTGGCCTGACGGTGCAGAACGCTCATACCGGTGATATCGTTATACATCAGAAAACTCATAATAAGATCACATTCTCCGGAGAGATTCTTTCGCTCATCTTCGGACAAAGTGTTATCTTCAGCTATGGTATCTGTCAGAAGCTGCTTCAGTTCCAGCATTTTGGGAATCTGATGCCAGGTAAACATACGGCGCATCAATACGAGAAGGGCCAGAGGCCTGTTCTTCAGGATTTCTGTTGGACAGACATCAAGAAATGCGAGAACCTTTTCCGGCGAAAGAGAAGCCAGGAGGATTCCTGCATCCTTTTGGATAACAGCAAGTGCTGCATCATAGTTAAGAGCCTTGTTATAGGCAGCAAGTGCCTGCAGAAACTGTCCCCGGGATTCATACCATTGTCCGTAACGATTCCGGAAATCTGTCTGTTTTTCATGGGAAAGCATGGCAAAGGCACGCTGTGTACATTCCTTCATCATATGGTGAAAACGGAAGCTGATTCCATCGGACAAAGGAGTGATAAAAGCATTCTGTCTGGTCATAAGGAAAAGAATCTGTCCGGCTTCCGGATTCCCTGTAATAAAAAGTGCCATTTCAACGGTAAATTCATCTGCAAGTCCCATAACAGTGAGAAATTCCTGCTGTGCATCAGAGAGAGGTGCGATCATAGCAGAGGAAAACATATCATAGATATTAGAAGTATGGTCAGGAAAATGTCCGCTCTCAAAAAAGGTACAGAGATTCAGATAGACTGCAGAGAACCATCCTTCACTGGAATAGAGAAGCGTGTTCAGCTGATCTTCGTTCAGGCTGGCACCGCAGCGATGGGTATAGACAGAAAGCTCCCGCCGGTTCAGACACAGATCTCTGGTATGGATCTGATATAACTTTTTGCCAAGACGGAGAATCTCTTTTCCGGACAGAAAAGCATTTCTGCCGGATACGATCAGGTGGATATTTTCAGGCAGTCTGTTGGCAAGCATACAAAAAAAATCTGCAACATGAGGTTCACCCAGCAGATGAAAATCATCAATAAAAATAAAGTAAGAGGTCTGACCGCTCAGGGAATAACAAAGCTCATCAGCAAGCATCCCGGAACTGGCAACATCTGAGGGGCAAACATAATTATCCAGAAAATCAAGCCCTGCAAAGGCAAATGCCTTCTGAACGCTCTGCCAGAAAACAGACAGATTATCAGAATAAATACTGATCCGGATCACACAGGAATTTCCGTTTTTGCTCTGTTTGTCCAGATACCAGTTGATAGCAGTTGTTTTTCCATATCCCATGGGAGCGGTCACAGCAGTGAATGCAGATTGTGAAATCGGCTTCAGATTCTCCTGCAGACGCTCAGAGATGTAAATTGTATTCAGATTATATTTCTTTTTAGACATCTGTAAAACCTCTCATTTGATACGATATGTTTTATTTTAGCATATAAAGTATCAAAATGAAACTTTTTCCCAGGCGGTTTTTCAGGCAATATCTGCCACTGCTTTTGCTATACGGGGACTCTTTTTGGTTCCAGGTTCCTTCTGAAACGCTTCTCTATCAGATAATTCGTATGGAACCTTCAAAAGTCTATGATTATGTAATTACATTTTACTTGAAAAATTAAACAACATATGATAAATTACAAATGCGACGTAAAAAAAGTCACATTTATAAAAAGGTGATTGGTATGAAAGAATTTTTGGAAAAAACATTACGGCAAAACGTAATAATGACAGAGAATAAAGAGGTATATAAAAAACTTCCATTAGCATATCGTGGAAGATATGACATTTTTACAGTAGAGACTAATGGTGTATTATGGATGGCTATTCATCCCAAAGATGATATCGGACTTGTTGTTTTGCGTAGAGACAGAGCTGTCGTGGAAAAAATAACAGGATTAAACTGTGCAGTTTTTCTTGATCGAACAACATTTTATATAAAAGAAAAGATGATAGAAGAAGGAATTCCTTTTGTAATAGATAGGAAGCAGGTATTTCTCCCGTTTATTGGATATTTGCTGAGTAAAGGAAATGAAAGAGAGCTGGCACCAGTTCATTTGATTTCATTTTTGACGCAAAAAATGCTTCTAATGGCCATTTATGAACGATGGAATGAAGTAAAAGTATCTGATGCGGCGAAACGATTGGAAGTGTCAACAAAATCTGCAAGCCGGTGTTTTGACGAACTGGAATATTTAAATATTGATGTGTTGGGTATGAAAGGTAAATCAAGAGTCATCGATATTCCGGATGAACGAGAACAATTATGGCAGCAGATTAAGATGGTATTAAGAAATCCGGTAATTCGAAGATTTATTTTGAGAGAAGATATAAAATTTGAAAAGAAAGCAGGTATTTCTGCTTTATGTGAGTATTCTCTTTTGTCCGATAATGTTTATCCTACTTATGCCGTGACGAAGAAAGAACTAAAAGATAGTGGAGTGAAAGCGGAAAAACAAGTGAGTGAATTGGAAGAAATTGGCTGTGTTGTCTTGGAACTGGGATATTTTATTGATTTTCTGGGAAAAGGATTTCAAGATCCTTTAAGCGTAGTACTGTCACTGACAGGAGATGAACAAGAAGAGGAACGAGTTGATATTTCTATTAATGAGATGTTGGAGGAATATGTATGGTCAAAGGATTAGATACATTTTGGAAGTACTTTGCAGATTATGAAGAACAGTATGTTTTAATAGGTGGCGCAGCCTGCGATATTCTTTTTGAGAGCAATGAAGTGAATTTCAGGGCTACAAGAGATCTGGATATGGTTTTGATTGTTGAAGCATTAACTCCAGAGTTTGGAGAGAAATTTTGGAAGTTTATCGTTGATGGAAAATATAGAAATAAAGCAACAAATGGTAGTAACCCTCAATTCTATAGGTTTGATAAACCAGAAGAAGATAAATTTCCGAAAATGATCGAATTGTTTTGTAGAAGCGATTTTGAACTTAAAAGCGCGGAAGGAATTACACCGATACATATTGATGATGAAGTATCCAGTTTATCAGCAATTCTTTTGAATGATGATTACTATAAGGCACTTCTTAATGGAAAAGTTATAAGAAATGGACTTTCTGTTCTAAGACCAGAATATATAATACTTTTCAAGGCAAAAGCGTATCTTGATTTGAAAAGTCGAAAAGATTTAGGTGAAAAAGTGGATTCCAGTGACATAAAGAAGCATAAAAAAGATATTTTGCGTATTGCATCGGAACTTATGCTTGAAAAAGTAGAAGGATTGCCGATTGCAGTAGGTAATGATATACATAGTTTTATTGACTTGCTGGAGCAGGAACCATTTGATCAAAATTCATTGAAAAGATATGGACTGAAAAATGAGGATATTATGGAATTGTTAAAGAAAGTATTCGGATAAAAGTGTTCTTTATCTGTCACGGCAGGACTATGGAATATCAGACAGAATGAACTGGAATGGGGATAATCGTTAAAAGGTATTAAAGGAAGAATAGAGATATTATTATGGCGTGTGAGGAGCGAGACTTGCACGCCTTTTTGGTATAAAAGTACGTGCTTTTTTACGTGAAAGAGTGATATACAGGATCAACTTAGATAATCAATATGAATATCAGGATTAAAATCCCGGATAAAATGATTAATAATCAGCCTTATACCATCCGGGAGTACAAGATTTTCAGACTGCATAAGGACAGTGCAACGAATCAGGCAATTGTTGATATATTAGATTCTGTCTTTAACAGCAGTACTAACGAACTTATCTTTAAGTCAGATAAATTCTCCATTTATGTACTGACTTACAAAGACACCTACTATTCCCCAAGCTACCCGGTAACAGGCATTAAGGTATCTCCGGATACTCTTACCTTAACAAAGAAAGGTGAAACTGCCCAACTTACCGCAGAGGTGACACCGTCTTATGCAGACAATAAGCGTGTAACCTGGCAATCCAGTGATGAGAAAGTAGCAACTGTAGATGAAAACGGCAAGGTAACAGCAGTTGGAAATGGAACTGCAGAGATCACAGTTACAACAGAGGATGGAAAAATTACAGCTTCCATTATGATCACAGTGAAAGTCCCGGATGAACCCACGATCAATAAGATCACAAGCTTCAGAAGGTTAAGAGCCCGTTCTGTAAAACAGACAAAAACTTCTGTGACATTGCAGTGGAACATCATTAAGGATGCAGATGGATATTTCATATACGGCAACCGCTGTAATACAGGTACAAAGTCTTACAAGTACAGGAAGCTTGCCACTATCACCGGTGGAGATATCAGCACATGGACCCGGAAGGATCTGAAAAAAGGTACTTACTACAAATATGTGGTAAAAGCCTACAGAATGGTAAATGGCAAAAAGGTAGTGACAGACACGTCCATATCTGTACATGCAGTCACCGGAGGCGGTAAATACGGAAATGCAAAAGCTGTTTCCGTAACCCAGATTGGAAATAAGAGGAATGTTTCAAAGATCACCCTGAAAATGGGAAAAACCGCACAGATAAAAGCAAAAGAAGTAAAGAAAGATAAGAAGATTGCACGCCACAGAAAACTTTGTTACGAAAGCAGCAATACAAAAGTAGCCACCGTTACCCCGGATGGCCTTATCAGAGCAACAGGCAAAGGAACCTGCACAATATGGGTATATGCACAGAATGGTGTATACAAAGCTCTGAAAATCACTGTAAAATAATCCTGATGGAGTTTTCAATGTGAAATAAAAAAATACCGGATTGAGCCAAACAGGCCTGATCCGGTATTTTTTTCGTTCCGGGAATTTATAAGTGTTATAGAAAAAACAGGAAAAAGGTGGTAATATAAAAAAATACAGAGAGAAAGGACATGGCAGAGTGGATATATGACGGAAAATACAGTATTACCACTGATAAATACAGCATTTGAGCCAGGAAATGCAAGAAAAGCAGCAGAGAGTTTTGCAGACAGGGATTTCCGGGAGATCGCTATTGCAGAATTTTATTATTTCACAGGGCAGGCGCAGAAATGCAGTGATCTGGTGGAGATTTATATTATGAGTTCCCGGCTGGAACTGAAGCTGTCTGCATGTATGCTCTATGTGTACTCTAATCTTACACTGGGAAATGCGAAGGCATCCGGACGTGGCCTTGAGATCATCCGGGAATGTCTGAGAAAAGAGATGGAAGCTCCCACTTCTGAGAGAAATACAGCATACTGTGTATTTGCAGGATATATGGGAACGGTTCTTTTACAGCTCTCTACAGAGAAACTGCCTGATATGAAGAAATATATGAGCAGTCTGCCTCAGGGCCTGAGAATTTTTGCTGCCAATGTAATTTCCCATGACCTTTATCTGAAAGGTGAATACAGCAGGGCTCTGGGAATCTGTGATGCGGCACTGTTTTCCTGTAAAGAAATTTATCCTGTTGGGATGATATATCTTTACTGTGTAACTGCTATGTGTGAAATCAGTCTGAAGAATCAGGCAGAAGCAGAAAAAGCCATACTCACTGCATGGAAACTGGCAGTGAAGGATGAGCTTATCGAGCCGTTTATCGAACTCCACGGACTTCTCCAGGGACTTCTGGAGTCCTGCATCCGCAAAGAAAATCCGGAGATGTACAGAAAAATATCGGATGCAGTTATTACCTTCAGCCGTGGATGGATGGCGGTTCACAATCCTGCATCAGACAGACCGGTGACAGACGCTCTGACTACCATGGAGTTTTCCATTGTCATGCTGGCCTGCCGGGACTGGAGCAACCGGGAGATCGCAGAACACATGGGGGTATCCCTAAACACAGTGAAGCATTATCTTACAGATATCTTTAACAAGCTTCATGTCAAAAAGAGGGATGAATTAAAGAATTTCGTATTAAAATAATCAGGAAATCCACGAAGATACGATATTTGCCCTGCGTAACCATCCGCTGATGCCGCAGGATATGAAAATACATAGTAATAATGCCTAAAAACAGAAGATACATTTTTAGTAAAAAACGCTTTTGAATAACTGCGCGTCGCATTCTCGTTACTTCAGCCTGCAAATAAAAAGTCAATACTAAAATTGAAGAAAGTTAAAAAACTTTACAG
>OMEJ01000096.1_pt1 | contig 108451 bp, 76 predicted proteins | sample 1645361 | NCBI WGS metagenome assembly OMEJ01 (sample SAMEA103958156, study PRJEB25191) | human gut metagenome
CCGCGCGAATTTATGCGATTAGCATAAATTCTGTGCATCGCGAAGCGTGTTGCTGTGAACAGAGTGAACAGTAACATCTTCGGCAAATTATAACTTATGTATAAACAGCCCACTCCGAAGCTTTGGCTCAAACCAGGTGGATTTTGGGGGCATTAATTTGTTCTCGTCTGCAATCTTCATCAGGTCTTCCATAGATGTCGGGTACATGACAAAGGCTACACCGCCGGTTCTGTCCGCAATCTCTGCCAGCTCTGCTGCCTTATGGCTTCCGCCCACAAAGGAGATTCTCTGGTCTGTGCGCGGATCTTCGATTCCCAGGACTGGTCTGAGGACTTTTTCCTGAAGAATGGATACATCCAGCTGTCCGACCACGTCCTTCTTCTCATAGATATCCGGCCATGCTTTCAGGTGATACCACTGTCCGTCCACATACATTCCCATACAATGCTTCTCTACAGGCCTGCATGGAAATCCCGGCATCAGCATCAGTTCAAAGTTGAACTTCAGGGCGCCCAGAAATGCCTTTACAGTCAGGCCGTTCAAATCTTTTACAATCCTGTTATAAGGAAGAATGCAGAGCTGGTCATAGGGAAATACAACAGACAGGAAATAATTAAACTCTTCCTCCCCTGTATATCCCGGATTCTGTTCTCTTCTCTTTAAACCTACTTTTACAGCGGAAGCTGCGCGGTGATGTCCATCTGCGATGTACAGAGAATCAATCCCTGCAAATTCCTTATTTATTTCAGAAATGACCTCATCTTCATCAATCACCCATACTCTGTGTGTGATCTGATCCTCTTCTGTAAAATCATATGCTGCTTCATGATGATCTTTCCAGTTATTCATCAGTGTAAGCAGAGAATCCGGATATCTGCATGCCAGAAAAATAGGACCGGTATTTGCATTACAGGAATCTACATGGTGGATCCTGTCCTGTTCCTTATCTTCTCTGGTAAGCTCATGTTTCTTCACTACACCATTCATATAATCATCAATGGAACTGCATCCTACGATACCGGTCTGTGTCTTTCCTTTTCTTACAAGTTCATATATATAGTAACAGGCCTTCTGATCCTGAACAAGAATTCCCTTTTCTTCCATATTGTCAAGATTTTCTTTTGCTTTTTCATAAACCCGATCATCATACAGATCTGTCTCAGGTTCCAGATCCATTTCCGGTCTGTCAATATGAAGAAAGGACAGGGGATTTTCATCTCCGATTGATTTTGCTTCTTCCCGGTTTACCACATCATATGGAAGTGCTGCCACATCAGCAGCCTTTTCCGGTGTAGGTCGAAGTGCCCGGAATGCATGAAATACTGCCATAATATTTTCTCCTCTTCTGTATCTTTTGTATTGCTCTTTTATACCCACTTTACTGTCTATCCTGTAAAAATAAAACGAACATTACTCATTATTTTATCATATCCAAATCCTTATATCAATGTACAAATTATGAAACCTAATTTTTTTTTGAAAAACCTAAAAATTTTTGTATTTTTCTATTGCAATTTTTAAAATATATGGTATGATAGAATCACAAGTTAAGGAAACCAAATGATAATTTTTAAGGGAGGTCATTTTATGACAGAAGGATTAAAATGGACTGTAAACGAGGTTCCGAAATCAGATGATAAACACCTGGAACTGATGTCCGAAGAAAATGTAAAGAAAGCAAATGAGTTCCACAGAAGTTTCCCACAGTACAGTGTGACGCCTCTTCAGAACCTTTCATCCCTTGCGAAATATTTAGGAGTAAAAAATATTTTCTGTAAGGATGAATCCTATCGCTTTGGCTTAAATGCTTTCAAAGTACTTGGAGGTTCTTATGCAATGGGCCGCTATATCGCAAAAGAACTTGGACGTGATATCAGCGAGCTGCCATACAATGTTCTCTCTTCTGATAAATTAAGAGAAGAATTCGGACAGGCTACATTCTTTACTGCAACAGACGGTAATCATGGACGTGGAGTTGCATGGGCAGCTAACCGCCTTGGACAGAAAGCAGTTGTAAGAATGCCTAAGGGAACAACAAAGACTCGTTTCGATAACATTGTCAAAGAAGGTGCTACTGTTACGATCGAAGAAGTAAACTATGATGACTGCGTAAGAATGGCTGCAGCAGAAGCTGCCAAAACAGAACATGGTATCATCGTTCAGGATACCGCATGGGACGGATATGAAGAAATTCCATCCTGGATCATGCAGGGATACGGAACACTGGTTCTTGAGGCTGACCAGCAGTTAAAAGAAATGGGTATTGAACGTCCGACACATGTATTTGTTCAGGCCGGTGTTGGTTCTTTAGCAGGTGCCGTAGTCGGTTATTTCGCTCATAAATATAAAGATAACCCGCCGGTTATGGCTGTCTGTGAAGCAAGTGCTGCTGACTGCCTGTACCGCTCCGCTGTTGCAAAGACAGGAAATCTGGTAAATGTTACAGGTGATCTTCAGACAATTATGGCCGGTCTTGCATGCGGTGAGGGAAATACGATCGGATGGGATATCCTGAAAAATCACGTAGATGTATTTGCATCCTGTCCTGACTGGATGAGCGCAAAGGCAACACGTATCTACGCTAATCCACTGGGAGATGATCCACACGTTGTCTCCGGTGAATCCGGTTCCGTTCCGCTTGGTTTCTGCTTCACTGCTCTTCACGATGAAGATGCAAAAGACTTAAAAGAAGCGCTGAAACTGGATGAGAATTCCGTAGTACTTGTTATTTCCACAGAAGGTGACACTGATCCTGTTCGCTACCGCGAGATCGTATGGGACGGATTATACGGAACAAACGAATCTTTAAGCAAATGATGTTTTTGGTGAACACAGACAGGTAAGTGGTATGGTTATCTCGAAAATGATATACCAGTAACTAATAATATGATATCAGATTAGGGGCAAAATACCTTTTGACCCTAACATCATAATATTTTATACATATTGGGAGGGTAAAAAATGGATTACGCAAAAATTAACGAAGCTGCAATGGGTTATAAGGATGATATGACTAAGTTCCTTCGCGATCTGGTTCGCATTCCTGGCGAAAGCTGCGGAGAAAAAGGACATATCATGAGAATCAAAGAGGAAATGGAAAAAGTCGGATTCGACAAAGTTCAGATCGATCCGATGGGCAATATCCTCGGCTACATGGGAACAGGTAAAACTCTCATTGGTTTTGACGCTCATATTGATACAGTCGGTATCGGTAATATCAAGAACTGGGAATTTGATCCATACGAAGGTTTCGAATCTGATGAAGAAATCGGCGGACGTGGAACATCTGACCAGATGGGAGGTATTGTTTCTGCAGTATACGGTGCTAAGATCATGAAAGACCTTGGTCTTTTAAACGATAAATATCAGGTACTTGTGACAGGTACTGTACAGGAAGAAGACTGTGACGGTCTCTGCTGGCAGTACATCATCCATGAAGATGGTGTTCGTCCTGAATTCGTTGTTTCCACAGAACCAACAGACGGCGGTATCTACAGAGGACAGCGTGGACGTATGGAAATCCGCGTAGATGTAAAGGGGGTTTCCTGCCATGGTTCCGCTCCGGAACGTGGTGACAATGCAATCTACAAAATGGCTGATATTCTTCAGGATATTCGCGCATTAAACGAAAACGATGCTGCTGATACCACAGAGATCAAAGGTCTTGTAAAAATGCTTGATGAGAAATACAACCCTGAATGGGAAGAAGCACGTTTCCTTGGACGTGGCACTGTTACTACTTCCGAAATCTTCTTCACATCCCCAAGCCGCTGTGCAGTAGCTGACTCCTGCTCTGTATCTCTTGACCGTCGTATGACAGCAGGCGAAACATGGGAAAGCTGCCTGGATGAGATCCGTGCTCTTCCGGCTGTACAGAAATATGGCGACGACGTAACAGTATCCATGTATGAATACAACCGTCCGTCCTATACAGACCTTGTATATCCGATCGAGTGCTACTTCCCGACATGGGTAATTCCGAAAGATCACAAAGTAACACAGGCTCTGGAAGAAGCATATAAAGGACTGTACGGCGAAGAGCGTCTCGGAAATGCTGAGACAGAAGGCATGAGAAAAGCTCGTCCGCTTACAGACAAATGGACATTCTCTACTAACGGTGTAACAATCATGGGACGTAACAGCATTCCTTGTATCGGATTCGGACCTGGTGCAGAAGCACAGGCTCATGCTCCGAACGAAAAAACATGGAAGATCGACCTTGTAAGATGCGCTGCTGTATACGCTGCTCTTCCAACTGCATACTGCAAATAATAAATAAATTTTCAAATTTTTTTAGGCGACGGATTTCCTATCATCCTAAAGGCTTAATATGTGTCCGGACAGAATCCCTGCTGTAACAGGCAGGGACACAAGATAAACAGATACAGCCGGATAACCGGTGTTCTGCCAAACGCAGAGATTCAATTATTTCATATCAGGAAAGGATAAGCTATCAAAGCATAGCAGGTATTGATTTTATGAAAACATTACAGGATTACATTGATAAATTAAACAGCTTAAACTTCAAAGAAATGTACAACAACGATTTCTTCTGGACATGGGACAAAACAGATGATGAACTGGAAGCTGTTTTCACAGTTGCTGATGCTCTCCGTTTCATGAGAGAAAACAATATCTCCACAAAAGTATTCGAGAGTGGTCTTGGAATCTCTATCTTCCGCGATAACTCCACACGTACACGTTTCTCTTTTGCTTCCGCATGTAACCTTCTTGGTCTGGAAGTACAGGATCTTGATGAAAAGAAATCTCAGATCGCTCATGGTGAAACTGTTCGTGAAACAGCAAACATGGTGTCTTTCATGGCTGATGTGATCGGTATCCGTGATGATATGTACATCGGAAAAGGACATGCTTACCAGAAAGAATTCATGGAAGCTGTTACAGAAGGAAACAAAGACGGTATCCTTGAGCAGAGACCTACTCTTGTAAACCTTCAGTGCGACGTTGACCATCCGACACAGTGTATGGCAGATATGCTGCACATCATCCATGAATTCGGCGGTGTTGAGAATCTGAAAGGCAAAAAGATCGCTATGACATGGGCTTACTCTCCATCCTATGGTAAACCACTCTCCGTTCCGCAGGGCGTTATCGGTCTGATGACACGTTTCGGCATGGACGTTGTTCTTGCTCATCCGGAAGGATATGATGTAATGCCGGAAGTTGAAGAGATCGCCAAAAAGAATGCTGAGAAAAACGGCGGATCCTTCACAAAGACAAACGATATGGCTGAAGCTTTCAAAGATGCTGATATCGTATATCCAAAGAGCTGGGCTCCATTTGCAGCTATGGAAAAACGTACAGACCTTTATGCAGAAGGCGACTTCGACGGAATCGATAAATTAGAGAAAGAACTTCTTGCACAGAATGCACAGCACAAAGACTGGGCCTGCACAGAAGAACTTATGAAAACAACAAAAGACGGAAAAGCTCTTTACCTGCACTGCCTGCCGGCTGATATTACAGGTGTAAGCTGCGAAACAGGTGAGGTTGACGCTTCTGTATTCGATCGTTACAGAATCCCGTTATACAAAGAAGCAAGCTTCAAACCATACATCATCGCTGCTATGATCATGCTTTCCAAATTTGAAAATCCACAGGATATCCTGAAGAAACTTGAAGTCAAAGCAGCTCCAAGAATCCTGAAATAATCAGGCGCAGATTAACAGTTGGATTGCAGTAATATTCCAGCTGCTTTCAAACAGATATTTAATTTTGAAAGCAGTTTCAGAATTTAAATATATTGAAAAATAGTACTCATCATATTGTATAGCAGGCGGGGCTGTCGCAGAAAGCACACAATCTTTATTGCGGCGGCCCTCTTTGCCTTTAAAATCAGGAGGTTTTTACAAATGTTTACAAGAAAAAGAATCGTTATTGCGCTCGGTGGGAACGCTCTGGGAAATACTCTCCCGGAACAGATGGTAGCTGTAAAAACTACTGCAAAAGCATTATGCGATCTGATCGAAGAAGGTCATCAGGTTGTTGTTGTACATGGAAACGGGCCACAGGTTGGCATGATCAACAATGCCATGTCTGCTCTCTCCAGAGAAGATGAGAATCAGCCAAACACTCCTCTCTCTGTCTGTGTTGCCATGAGTCAGGCTTACATCGGATATGATCTGCAGAATGCTTTGAGAGAGGAACTTCGAATCAGAGGATTTGTCCGCACACCTGTCGTCACTGTTGTCACTCAGGTTCGTGTAGATCCCAATGATCCTGCTTTTGAAAATCCATCCAAGCCGATCGGCAAATTCCTGACAAAAGAGGAAGCAGACCATCAGGCCAAGGCATATGGACATATCATGAAAGAAGACGCAGGGCGTGGTTATCGTCGTGTAGTTGCATCTCCAAAGCCTGTTGAAATCGTTGAACAGGATGCGATCAACAGTCTTGTGGATGCAAATAAAATCGTTATCTGCTGCGGTGGAGGCGGAATTCCCGTTGTTCTTAACGGACATCATCTCAAAGGTGCATCAGCAGTTATTGATAAGGATTATGCAAGCTGTCTCCTGGCCAAAGAGCTGGATGCAGATATGCTTATCATTCTTACAGCAGTGGAGAAGGTTGCTGTAAACTTCGGCAAGGAAAACGAAGAATGGCTGGATGACATCACTGTAGATGACGCTAAGAAATATATTAATGAGGGACAGTTTGCTCCAGGTTCCATGCTCCCGAAAGTTCAGGCTGCCGTTGATTTTGCAAGCTCCAAAGAAGGAAGAACTGCCATGATCACTTTACTTCAGAAAGCCAAAGACGGTATCCAGGGAAAAACCGGAACCAAAATCCATCTTTAATCTGTTCAGCAGATATCTTATTATATATCAGCTGTTTAATACTGATATATATAACTGCCACATATTCAGGATATCTGCTATATAGCGAAATAATTGCGCAAAAAAGTTCCGGTGACCTCGCCCGGAACTTTTTTTGTGATGAGTGGACCAGAGTGTCTGGAAAATCATTCCTGCAATCTGCACGCCCCACTTTTCGGTATATTTTGACATACATCTTGCGGAAAGCATTTTTCAGACACGCTCTAGTACATCGTTTTCGAAATAACTATACCACTCACTTGTCTGCGAATCCGATTGCACAGGTCTAAAAGCCTCAGCGTAGCCCGCTACGCCTGCGTTTTTATACCAGCACACTCGAATCCGCATCCTACGCGATTGGTATAGTTATTTACGAAACGATGTACTAGCGGACTGCTATAGATTCATAATAATCAATATCTTCCAGTTCCCTGCCTGCTTCTATCTCATAAATCTGCGTATCATCCAGATGTTTCATGATCACTTTTTTACCGCCTTTATCCCCTTCCAGAGAAAGCAGCTCATTGTAATATTTCCTGTCAAAAATACATGGATTTCCCATTTTCCCCTGACAGGAAACACAGGCGATTCCTTTGGAAGTGTTTAAAAACACATGGATCAGTTCACAGATTGTCTCGCTGGTAAGCCAGGGCTGATCAGACACAGTAAAAAGCACTGCATCTGCATCCAGGCTGGCATTCAGACCGATTTTTACAGAGGAAGAAATTCCATCTTCCGGATGGGGATTATACAAAACCTGTATTTCCTTTGTTTTTGCTGCTTCTGCAATGGCATCATATTGAGTAATAACAATAATATTACAGATTATTTTTGCTGTAATATTATTTCTGTACAGGTTATTTAACTGAACAATATCTGAATTATTATCATTATTATTATCCTCTGTAATATCTGAATATTCCGAATAGATATTTTCTATTTTCTTCTTTGTATCATCCAGTTGTTCCAGCACATGTCGATACATAGGTATTCCGTCTATTTCATATAACAGTTTATTTGCCCCAAAACGGCGGCTGTTTCCAGCCGCCAGCATGATCATTGCAATTTTCAAAATAATTTATTCCTCCAAAAGGCTTCCGTAAGCCGCTACTGTATTCTTCCTTTCCAGTTCCTCAACAATGTGCTCTGCAGGTTCTTTCTCTTTGAGTATATCTGACTTGTTCAGATACACTCTGTATACTCTTTCTTCCACATCCTTAAAAAGTCCGCAGATAGAAGTCGCAATCTTTACAATATCTTCTTCAGTGATCGGAGCTTCCAGACTTTTCCTGAGAAATTCCGAGGTACGTTCCATACGGTAAGCACTCTGACTGATTGGCTGCCCCAGACAGTCCAGCCCGATCACACTGATCACAATGTCCGCACATCTTGGGATTACAGGCTCCCATTTCTCCGGGACTTTTACCGGATGATGCTTTGCTCCGTCCGCTTCCACAAGCATTACATCGCACAATTCTCTCAGTTCTTCCAGTTTTTCTTCTGTCAGAGACGCATATTTACCGGTGTCCTCCTCATATTCCGCAGCAATCACATATCTTTCTTTGTCCAGAAGTTCTTTTACCCTGACTGCATCTCCGCCCCTGGCAAACGGAAGTTCAGATTCTCCTGCCATATGGGTGGTCGTGGTAATGATCACTCTCTTTCCCTTATCGATCAGTTCATCTGTAAGACGGTAGATCAGGCTGGTTTTGCCGCCGCCGCCAACTACAGCGATCACAGGGTATTTTTCATAATCAATCTGCAGCAGTTCCAGAAAATCGATCTGGTGCTTCATATGGCATCACTCCTTCTGAAAGCAGGATTTCCAATACACTGCCGGCAATACAGCGGGCCTTGTCGGAAATCGTGAAACAGTTTTTCTTTTGTTCTTTGCGCGGATCAATATCTGCAATTTTCATCCCCTTCGGCACTGTAAATCCATCTCTGATCATGCCACGCAAAACTCCTGTAAGAGAAGCCCTGACAGGTGTATCTCCGATCCAGGCAAGGACCTGATCCTTCTCCACGATATCTGCAATCTTTGAGATACAATGGATTTCCCCTGCAGCAGGAGCATGGAGCACGCGCTCTTTTCCAAATCCTCCAATGATACCCGGAACTCCTGTGTTTGGCATAGCAGCGCCTTTTGTGATGATCCTGGCAAGATTGTGGCCTCTCATAGTCTCCACTACATAATCCACATCCTCACCTGCCACAAATCCCGGTCCAAGACCAACGGTTAGATCTGCCATCTCTCTGGTGGTTCCAAGATTCTTTTTTGCAAGAATTGCATCTATCAGTGCTGCAGGTCTGTATTTCTTAAGGACAGTTCCTTCTGTGTCTGCTATAAGAGGAATCTCCCCGGCTTTCCAGACTGCCTCGCATTCCTCTACACTGTCAACTTTTCTGCAGAGAACTCCTTCCACAGAAGACTGCCCGTCGTAAACAGCCTCGCAAAAAGAAACCATTCGCCTGATCGCAGTGGGTTTCTCACATTCCAGTACCAGAAGACGATAGCCGCATCGGTATAATCTGTGGATCGTACCGCTGGCCAGATCACCGCCACCTCTTATTATTACAACATTTTCCGGTTTATTGTCAGATTTTGGGACATTTGTGTATCTGTTTGTCATCTTACAGTCTTTCCTCTTCTTGTCTCATTTTCATCCATTACTTTTTCCACCGCATTTACAATGTTCTCATAACCTGTGCAGCGGCAGAGATTTCCTGCCATATGTTTCCGAATCGCATCTCTTGATAATTTCTCTCCATGTTCCAGTAAAACAGTGGCAGACATGATAAATCCGGGAGTGCAGAAACCGCACTGTATGGCACCTTCTTCGATAAATGCCTCCTGAATCCTGGTAAGTTCTCCGTTTTTCTCCAGACCTTCCAGTGTACGGATATTTTTACCCTCCGCCCAGACTGCCAGATAAATACAGGAGTCAATAGTCTCTCCGTCTATGATTACTGTACAGGCACCACATTCTCCTACTTCACAGCCCTTTTTTACAGAAGTCAGTCCAAGGCGGTTGCGAAGCATATCAAGCAGTGACTCCCTTACATCTACATATTCTTCAACTTCTCTTCCGTTTACTGTACATCGTACAAGCTGCATCTGCTTTTTCATATGCGGTCACCTCCTGCAAGTTCTACGGTACGTCTCAAAGTCCGTGCCGCAATTTCTCCGCCGATCTGAAGACGAAATGCCCTGGATGCTCTCCAGGAATCTCTCGGATTGATTTCCTCCCGGATCAGTTGTGCTGTCTTTTCATACAGGCTTTCTTCTATCTTCATGCCCTTCAAAGCCTCTTCTGCCTTTGTGCAGCGGTACGGAACCGGAGCTGCAACTCCAAAGGTAATGCGCACATCTTCTATCACTCCTGCCTGTTGATCTACCTTGCTCACCACACTACAGCTGATCGTTGCGATATCCATGGCATTTCGCATGGAATACTTAATATAATGACCATGATACACTTCATATTCTTTTGCAGGAATGATCACATAGGTCAGGATCTCTCCCTGCCGCAGATCCACCCTGCCGGGTCCAAGATAGAAATCTTTTACAGGTACAAGACGGCCTTCCTTTCCATCTTCCAGCCTCAGCAGTGCGTTCAGGGAAAATACGGTCGGTGCACTGTCCGCACTGACTGCTCCGTTGCAGATGTTTCCACCGATAGTACCAATATTTCGTACCTGTGGTCCTCCTACCTGATCTACAGCCTCGCCAAGAACCGGAATATATTTCCTGATAATTGCATCATTTGTTATATGTGAGAAGACAGTTCCGGCACCAATATAAATATCTCCGTTATCCGCCATTTTTACACCCTGGATTTCTTTGATCCCATGGATACTCACCAGAGAAGTTCCGGCAAATTTTCCCTCCCGGATTTTGATCAGCACATCACTTCCTCCGGAAATGATCCTGGCATCCGGATGTTCATTCAGTAATCTCACAGCATCTTTTACACTTTCAGCCTGATAATAGTTCTCAATATCGTACATAAAATCCCCTCCCCTCTAAATAAGTCCGGCCCTTATAAAGCCATCGATCAGTCTCTGTGGTGTCAGAGGATTTTCATTAAAGGCTACACCTGTTGCATGAAGTACTGCATTACGGATTGCCGGTGCACCCGGAATTGCCGGCGGTTCACCCAGTGCTTTGTTTCCGAAAGGTCCAATCGGATCATCAAGTTCCACAAAATCCGCCTTGATATCAGGAGTATCCATCATTGTCATCAGTTTATAGTCCAGCAGGGTTCCGTTCAGTGGTCTTCCTGTTTTTTCATCCAGAATGAGCTGCTCCGACAGACCGTATCCCATTCCCATAGACATACCGCCCTGTACCTGCATTTCAGCCAGTTTCGGATTAATAAGCTTACCGCTGTCATGCACATTAATGATATGAAGGATTTTGATCTTGCCAAGCTTTATATCGACTTCCACTTCAGCAAAGCAGCATCCTGTGGCAATCGTATTTTTCTTTACCTGCTCGGAAACCTCTGCTGTAATAACAGAAGAATTGCCAAGACTGTAATAACTCTCCAATGCAAGATTTCCAAGAGATATTGCAGGATCCTTTCCTGCCATGATCCACCCATGATCAAGCCTCAGTTTCCTTGTCTCTTCAGGCAACAGCTCTTTTGCATAATCCAGAATCTTTTTCTTCAGAAGATTTGCGCAGTCTTTAACAACTGTTCCTGTTACAAACGACTGTCTGGATGCATAGGCACCGGTATCAAATGGCGTTACATCAGTATCCTGGACTGTCTGGATATGAATATCACTGATATCCATATTTAAAACCTCAGCCGTCATCTGGGAAAATACCGTATCAGCGCCCTGACCGATTTCAGTAGCTCCCAGCATCAGGCCAACACTTCCATCCTGATTCAGAGTCATTCTTGCACCTGCAATTTCCAGTGAAATCGGCCATACACCTGTCTTATAGGAGAAAAGTGACATTCCGACGCCTCTGCGGATATTACCTGTCTGGTTTGTATATTCTTTTCGTTTTTCTTCCCAGTGGATATAATCTGCACCTTTTTCCAGACATTCAAAAATCCCGTTGGTGTTTGCTGCGATCGGCTTCAGATAAGCATCCTCATAATATCCTTTGATAAGATTTTTCTTTCTGAACTCCAGAGGATCCATCCCGATCTCTTTTGCAATATCATCCATAAAGCACTCAATTGCAAAACATACCTGCGGGATCCCGTATCCACGCATCGCTCCGCCTACCGGTGTATTCGTATAGACAGTATATGCCTCTCCTTTGATATTCGGACATGCATACTGTAGCCTCCAGGCAGTCAGGCCATTGGCTGCTATGGCATGTCCATGGGAGGCATATGCTCCCTGATTGGAAATAGCCAGCATATCCTTTGCCAGAAGATACCCCTCACTGTCAACACCTGCCGTCAGATCATACTCAATAGAATGACGGGTTCTGGTGTTGCAGAAAGTTTCCTCTCTGGTTATATCGAGTTTGACCGGTCTGCCGCCAACCTGCGTGGTAAGAAACGCATTTAACGGTTCATACAGCACATCCTGCTTATTTCCGAATCCTCCACCTATGTATGGCTTAATGACTCTGATCTTTCCCCATGGGATTCCAAGAGCCTGCCCGATCACACGCCGGACAATATGCGGAATCTGAGTGGAAGTCACAACTATGATCCTGCCATTTTCCATGTATGCACAGGAAATAGGATTCTCAATGTGGCAGTGCTGCACGATCGGGGTTTTATAACTGCGTTTTATAACTGTTTCGGATTCCTTCAGCCCTTCTTCCACATTTCCGATAAAGTAATTGGAACGGACAAGTACATTGTCCTTTTTATCGAGATGGATTGGCGGTTTGCTTCCATACATGGATTTACGCGGATGGATTTCTACCGGATATTCTTCATATTCAACTTCGATCAGGCGCAATGCCCTCTGGGCTGTGATTTCATCTTCTGCCACTACAGCAGCAATATCATCTCCGTAATAACGGACTCTTCCGGTAAGGATATTGCGGTCTGCAACATCCTGATGTGCCAGCTCCACAGACCAGGGATGTCCCGGCGTAGGATAACAATGATTCGGTATGTCTTTAAAAGTAACCACTTTTACTACGCCGTCCAGAGCCTCTGCTTTACTGGTATCGATTGATTTTACGATACCGTTTCCGATCTTTGCGTGATAGATTTTTGCCACCAGACAGTTGGCAGGAACCAGGTCATCAGTAAATTTTGCACGTCCTGTAACTTTGTCATAGGCATCTACTCTTGGAACACTCTTTCCAATCATGTTTTCACCTTCTCTGTATTTATTTTTGGTTATTATATAGAAGGAGCCGGACACACCCCAAGGTATCTGTCTGTTCCCCTCAGGACTTATGTCCGGCTCCGAACCATGCTACTTTCCTTCACCTTTTTTCTGACATCAGGCGAATTTACTTTTTATTTGCATAATTGTTATCTGTTTTCTGATTTAAGTATAGCATATTTGGATATGAAATTGCAATCTTTTATTCAATTTTTACGTATTATTTTCCTATTAACGAAGTTGTTTGATTGGGTTACTGTTCACTGAGAATATCCTTTGTAATGTATTACTAAGAACAAAGTGAACAGTAACCTGATTTACTTAACGTATTTCTGTCAATATTCCATGCAGGTCATGGATAACGTGTCTTGGGCATTTCACTGCGCACATACCACAGCTCAAACATATGGATTCTTCGATCACAGCACAGCTGTCTTTTACTTTTATCGCACCGGCCGTACAGGTCTTCTCGCAGATTCCACAGCCGATACAGCTGACGTCACACTGTTTCTTTGCTTCTGCACCTTTTTTCTTATTGGAACATTTTATCACAATGTAGTTTGCACACTCATGGACATGGATTACTTTCTGTGGGCAGACTTTTGCGCAGGCACCACAGCCAATGCATTTCTCCTCATCCACTTCCGCCACACCATACTCATTGATGGAAATGGCTCCGAATTTACATTTATCTATACAGGCTTTACATCCGATACATCCATCTGCACAGCCGGCCTCACCTTCGGCTGATCTGCATCCCCCATTACATGCAACTACAGCCGCGCGATATGGAAATTTCTTCTTTACTGCCATATTCAGCACTTCCTTTCATATGGTGTTCCGGTCAGAGGAAGACTATACTGTCTTTCACCATTCCATCTGAAATATGCATCTGCAATTGCAGGTGCAGTTGGGATAGAGGTGATCTCACCGATTCCAATGGCACCACAGGCTACATTCAGTCCCGGTTTGTCAACAACGATGGCATCGATTTTCGGAATCTCATGAGAGCGGAACAGGCCAAGAGATCCATACTTGTCAATTGGTTTACAGTTCTCATCGATCGGATAATGCTCTCTCAGTGCAAATCCTATGGACATCACTACGCCGCCCTCAATCTGACCTTCGCAGGACAGTGGATTGACTGCCTTGCCCACATCATGTGCAGCAACCATTTCCTCAATCTTACCTGTTTTTTTATCCAGGATACACATCTGCGTCGCATAGCCGTAGGCTACATGGGAAACAGGATTCGGCACATTTGCGCCAAGAGGATCTGTCTTTGCAAGATATTCCCCATAATAAATTTTACCGATCACATCATCAATGGTCTTACCTGCATTGCGGTCCTCCATAACCTTATCGCAGGCTCTGCGGCAGGCTTCCCCTGTTACCAGAGTCTGTCTGGAGCCGGAAGTTGTACCTGAATCCGGTGCGAACCAGGTATTACTTCTCTCATATACAATATCTTCATGCTTCAGATCTGTATTGGTGACTACCATCTGTGTCAGGACTGTACCAAGTCCCTGGCCGATACAGGAAGCACCGGAATAGATGTGCAGCTTTTTATCTTTCTCAAATACGAGTTTCACGCGGCCTGTATCCGGGATACCGACACCGACACCGGCATTCTTCATGGCGCAGCCGATTCCCACCGGTTTTCCTTCTTCCAGAGCAGCATCATACTTCTTCTTTACAGCTTCCAGTGTCTCCACAAGACCTGTGGAATTATCTACGATCTGACCATTCGGAAGCGTCTCACCGGGACGGATCGCATTGCGGTAACGGATTTCCCATGGAGTGATACCTACTTTGTCTGCCATCATATTCAGCAGGGTTTCTGTTGCAAAACAGGTCTGGGTTACACCAAACCCGCGAAACGCTCCGGCAGGCGGATTGTTGGTATAATAAGCAGTTCCTTCAATCTCGAAATTCTCATAATGATAGGGACCTGCCGCATGAGTACATGCACGTTCCAGCACAGGACCGCCAAGTGAGGCAAATGCACCTGTATCTGATGCTACTTTCGCTTTTACCCCCATGATATTGCCGTTCTCATCGCAGCCCATGGTCATATCCATATAAAACGGATGACGCTTCGGATGAACCAGCAGGGATTCTGCTCTGGTCAGTTTCATCTTCACCGGTTTCTTAGTAGCATAAGTGAGCAGCGCAGCCAGATGCTGTACTGTCATATCTTCCTTTCCGCCGAATCCGCCGCCTACAAGTGCATTCTGTACCTTTACTCTGTCCGTTCCAAGTAACAGGGAACACTCATGTAATGTCTGGTGTGCAGACTGATCTGTGGAATATACGAAAATATCTCCGTCCTCATCATACAAAGCCACTGCGCACTCAGGCTCAAGAAATGCATGTTCTGTCCATGGGGTTTCAAAATGATGACTGATCACATATTTGGAATTACGGATTGCTTCATCTGCATTTCCTCTGCTGATATGTTTATGTGCACAGATATTATTTTCTTCTTCATCAAATACCTTCGGTGCATCCTCTGCCGCTGCTTCCTCAATTGTACGAATATGAGGCAGCACTTCATATTTTACTTTGATCAGTTTCTTAGCTTTCTCAGCTGTTTCTCTGTCTTTTGCAGCAATAACGGCAATGGCATCTCCGAGATAATGTGTCAGACCCCCTACAGGTATCAGTGAATACTGATCATGTTTCAGATGTCCGATCTTATTCTCTCCCGGAATGTCCTCTGCTGTTAATACCGCTTCTACCCCGGAAAGTGCCTTTGCTGCTGCTGTATCGATCTCAAGTACACGTGCACGTGGATATTTACTTCTGAGTGCCACCCCATACAGCATTCCGTCAAAGTAAAAATCATCCGGATATTTGCCGGTTCCCAGTACTTTCTCCTCCACATCCACTCTGGATACTCTATGTCCTATATTCCAGTCCGAATCCAGATCATCCGGGATCACACCCGTCTTTAAAACTTTCGCAGCCAGCCTTACTGCATCCATAATTTTTACATAGCCCGTGCAGCGGCAATAGTTATTGCGCAGTGCATATTTAATCTCATCATCTGTGGGCTCTTTGTTCACGTCCAGAAGAGCCTTTGTACACATTACCATACCCGGAATACAGAATCCACACTGAACAGCACCTGCTTTTCCATAAGCGTAGGTATAGACTTCCCTCTCCCATTCAGTCAGTCCTTCTACTGTGATTACTGTCCTGCCATCCAGTAAATCTGTGTCTGGCACACATGCCTTGCATGTTTTTCCGTCAATTATAACTGTACAGGCTCCGCAGGCTCCTTCACTGCAGCCGTCCTTCACTGAAGTCAGATGAAGTTCATCCCTCAAAAAGCGCAGTAGTTTCTGATTTCCGGTCGGTTCGACTTTTTGTCCATTGACTGTAAATACTGCCATATCGGACTCTCCTTTCTTTTTCGCACGTCTGCCAATTAGGGCAGTCAGCCAGAGTTTACCTCTTTCTGTTTTTTATCTGCCTGTGATACCGCATGAATTTATTACAAAAGTAACATACGGCCGCGATTCAGCCTGATATGCAACACTGTCCACAGCCTTTTTCTGCTGTGGACAGCGTTAAATATTTCTTTATAAGTTATCTGATATTACAAAATTAAATTTTTTTCCAGCTCTTGATTCCTGTTGTCACTATGATCATCATTTCATGATCAGATAGCTGTAATCATCGATTACTGCACAGATCAGTCTGCGAAGACCTTCGTACAACTTATCATTTGCATCATCTGCCTTGCAGTCGGAAATCTGACCAAGGAGACGAACCTTGCACTCTTTTGTCTCCGGATTGATCACTGCAAATCCATCATTTGTGCTGTCTGCCATATCTGCCTCAGAAGCAAATAATGTGAATTTATCCTTGTACGGTGCACTTGCATATGGACAGAAGCTCTTGCAGTTGCCGCATTCGTTACACATATAATCTACATGGATCACCTGATTCATTGCCATTCCCGGAACTTTGATGGAGATGTTTGCTCTGTTGGGACATACATCTACACAATTCTCACAGACTTTATTACAGGTCAGACAGCGCTCACTTTCGTTCGCAGCGTCCTTGCTTTCTTTGAGTATTGCTTTTTTGGAGTAACAGTCTTTTTCTGTTCCCGGTACAGGCTGTCCTTTTACAATATCATGTCCAAGGATTGCTTTTGCAGCAACCTGTGCGTCGCGGATCGCTTCTACGATCGTAGCAGCTCCCCTTGCACCGTCACCGACAACGTAAACGCCTTCTGCACTTGTCTCCATTGTCTTATCATTGATGCGGGCTTTTCCACGCTCATTGACCGCAATACCATTTGCTTCATAGAACTCAGTCGGAACTTTCTCGCCAACTGCAACGATCACTGTATCAGCCAAAACTTCTTCTGTTTCGCCCGTTTCTGTTACACCTGCACGTCCGGAAGCATCTATGCTGCCAAGTTCCATCTTCTTACAGAGCAGTTTGCCGTTTTCCAGAGATACAGGAGAAAGAAGTTCTTTGAACTCTACGCCCTCTTCCAGTACTTCCAGTAACTCATCTTCTGCTGCTGGCATATAGCGTTTGGTTCTTCTGTATACCAGGTAAACATGTTCTACACCTTCTGTACGTTTCGCAGCTCTTGCAGTATCCATGGCAGTGTTACCGCCACCGATCACAACTACATTTTTACCCAGCGCAACCTTACCGCCAGTTGCTTTGAAATCTCTTAAGAATTTCAGAGCATTGATGGTTTCACCCTTTTCAAGCTTCAGAGTACCCGGTTTATTTGCACCTGTTGCAACGATCACTGCGTCATAACCCTGTGCTTTTAATTCCTGTACGGATTTCACTTCTGTACCTGTTTTGATCTCCACACCCATCTTCTGGATGAAGGAAACATCTTTATCGATTGCATCATCAGAGATACGGAATCCCGGGATCACATAGCGGATCACGCCGCCGACTTTCTCTTCTTTCTCAAATACTGTTACAGAAGCACCTGCTCTTGCAAGGAAGTATGCAGAAGCAATACCTGCAGGACCTGCACCTACAACAGCTACTTTCTTACCGTCTGCTGTGCCTGCTTTGATCTCACCGATCACTGTATCATATCCGTTTTGTGCTGCGATGAGCTTAGTGTTGCGGATATTTACAGGTTCTTCATAGAAGTTACGTGTACATTTGTACATACAGTTGTGCGCACAGAGAGTACCTGTGATAAATGGAAGTGCATTTTTCTCAAGGATAACTTTTAATGCCTGTGCATAATCGCCTTCTCCTGCCAGCTTCACATAGGTTGTGATATCCTGGTGGATCGGACATCCTTCTTCGCATGGAGCAAAGAAACAGTCAAGGAGCGGAACCTCTGAATCAGTTTTTCTCTTAGGAAGCGGTTTGATGCTCTTTACATGGTGAGCATCTTTTTTCGCATCCTCGGCCAGCTGCTCAAGTGCAGCTACATCAATGCCTTTCCATTCTTTCACACCGTCAGCCATTACTTTCTCTGCCATCTGGGTAAATCTCTGATATCCGCCCGGCTTCAGAAGTGTAGTTGCCACTGTTACAGGCCATACACCACATCCGACGATACGGTCGATATTATAGTAATCAGCACCGCCTGAATAAGCGATACGGAGTTTTCCGTCAAATTCCCGGGAAAGTCTGGCTGCAAGAGAAATGGATAACGGGAAAAGAGATTTTCCGGACATATACATTTCTTCGCTTGGAAGTTCATTTCTTGTAACATCTACAGGGAATGTATTGGTGATCTTCACACCAAACGCAAGGTTCAGTTCATCTGCAAGTGCCTGCAGTCTCTTAAACATCGGAATAGCATCTTCGTACTGTAAGTCATCTTTGAAATGGAAATCACCGAATACCATATAATCATATCCCATGTCATCCATGGTCTTTCTGGCAAATTCATATCCCAGGAGAGTCGGGTTACATTTGATAAATGTGTTCAGATGTTTCTCTTTAAACAGATGATTTGCAATGCTCTCAATCTCGTTTGGAGGACATCCATGGAGAGTAGAGATTGTTGCGGAATTACAGATATCAGACGGAATCGCCTCAATATCCTCTTTTGTAACTTTTTCAAATTTATCTACATTGTCCAATAACCACTGTTTACATTCTTTAAAGATTTCAGTATCTTTTGCTTCCATCATACTGTCAATGAAAGTATTAACCTTTGGCTCTTTGATCCCTGCAAGATCATATCCAACGGAAATATTGAACTGGAATCCGTCCTGTGCACCCAGATCAAATTCTTTGGCGATCACATGCAGGATAAACCATGCTTTAATATATTCTCCCATTGCCTGAGGAACATAAAGCTCTGTAGACCATTCACAGTTATATCCTTCATCATCTGCAAGGATACATGGTCTGTTGATACAGGCTGCAAGCTCTGCACCGTCCATCTTCTGAACTGTTTTCAGCTCAAAGAAACGTGCGCCTGCATAATAAGAAGCAACAATGTTCTGTGTTAACTGTGTATGCGGTCCTGCTGCAGGTCCGATCGGTGTTTCCAGATTTCTCTCAAATATATTCAGCTTCCTGTCAGTTCCCGCTGCATAAGCTCTGTGCTGTCCGAAAACTGTTCCTTTTGTTTTCTTTTCTTCTAATACCCAGTTCATTAACTGTTCAAAGGGCATACAGGTCATGACTTCACTCATAATCCGATCCTCCATTATTTCATACGGTATGGCTTCTCTCCACCCGTTCTATATTTTGTTTACATTTATTTTTGCCAGGCAGAAAACTTATCTTCTTTACAATTCTTTACAGATTAACCATTAATATCATCTGCAAGTTCTTTTGCAGCCTGACGGCAGTCTGCCATAACTTTTGCCTCGTCGCATACAAGGACTTCGCGGTCTTTCATCAGGACTTTACCGTTACATACAGTAGTCTGGACCATGCTTCCGTTTACACCGAACATCAGATGTCCGTTAATGTTGCTTTCATTCATTGGTGTCAGCGGATCATAATCGATCACGATCACGTCTGCTGCCGCACCCTCTTTCAGGACACCGAGCTGTTTCTTAAAGTATCTGTTTGCAATCTTTGCATTTCCTTCAAAAAGCATCTGTGGAACTTCTCCCCAGGCTGCGTTCGGGTCGCAGAGGCTGTGTTTGTGTAAAACATTTGCAACCTTCCAGGATTCCATCATATCATGAGTATATCCGTCTGTACCAAGACCTGTGAGGATTCCCTTCTGTACCATTCTCATGGTTGGAGGACATCCGCATGCATTACCCATGTTAGATTCCGGGTTATGTACAACCATGGTATCTGTATCTTTGATCAGATCCATCTCATGTTCATTCACATAGATACAGTGACCGAGCAAAGTCTTCGGTCCAAGGATGTTCCAGTCATGAAGACGGTCAACAATACGTTTGCCATGCTCTTTCAGACACTGATGGAGATCGTAAATGCCTTCTGCTACATGGATGTGATATCCAACACCTTCCGGTTTTAGTTCATTGCAGAGAGCCATTGTCTCATCAGAGATTGTAAAGGATGCATGCATACCCATCATTCCGGCGATCATATCACTGTCGTCTGCAAGTGCATGCTTGATAAAATTCACGTTCTCCATTACAGATTCTCTGGATTTCTCCATTCCGTCACGGTCAGAAATCTCATAGCAGAGGCAGGTACGCACACCTAAATCCTTCGCAGCTTCCTCGATCGCATTGAGGGAACCTGTAATATGGCCAAAGCTTGCATGGTGGTCAAACACTGTGGTTACACCATTCTTGATAGAATCAATGTATGTAGCATATGCAGAAAGCTTTGTCTGCTCCAGTGTCAGATGACGGTCAACTGTCCACCATAAGCCATCCAGAATATCCAGAAATCCCTGAGGATTATATCCGTTAATGCTTAAGCCTCTTGCGAAGGAGCTGTAGATATGCTCATGGGCATTAATAAATGCCGGCATGATAACCCCACCCTTCGCATCAACAAATTCAGCATCCGGATAAACTTTCTTTACCTCTTCAGTTACCCCCACCATTACTATGGTGTTACCATCCATTGCTACAGCACCATTCTCCAGGAATGAGTTGGATGCGTCCTGTGTGATCATTCTTCCATTACCAATTACCAGCATATAGTTCCTCCTTTCACTTGTTAAAAACTACCAATTCGCTACTGCTTTTTACCTTTTGTTTAGGAATTATGTACTAATACTGTAACATATTTCTCCGGATAATGCAAGTAGAATTTACAAAAACTTTTTGGTTTTTCAAATTTTTTTTAGGCTTTATACTATCTCCGGTGAACAGATAAAAAAAGAACGGGGCAGTCATTGATGACAATGAACAACCTCGTTCTTTTTTTGATTTTCCTGTTTTCTGATGAAGCTGATTTTATGACAAATTTTCAGGTTTGTCAACAATTTTTGTAAGATAGGAGAGTTATCCTTCCATAATCGCAGAATTAACCCTGAGCTGTTTTCGTCCATTCTTCCAGAGATTCTCATCCAGCTCCACCTCGTAGCCGCCGCCATTTCTCACATGCCACTCATAAAATGGTTTCTGTATATCTGCATACTCTTCCATGATATTCATGATCGTACCGCCATGGATGACAAGTGCCGCCTCTGCCACATGGCTGCGGATACATCCGGAAACAACCCTGTCAAATCCTCTCAGGTTTCTGCTTTTAAACCCTTCCCTGCTTTCTCCTCCCGGAAAAGGCAGAGTACCGTTGCTGTCAATCCATTCCTGATAGTGCGGATTACCTTCCAGCTCTTTATAGTTCTTATTTTCAAATTCTCCGAAATCGCATTCTGCCAGTTCTTCAATAATATGTACCGGCTCTCCCGGAAAAAGAATCTCTGCTGTCTGCACGCATCGTTTCAGAGGACTTACATAAACCGCCTGAACCTTTGGATAATCCATCTTATGCAGAAACTCTGTTCCCTCCTGACATAACGGCTCATCCGTTGTGCCGATATATCTGGAAAGTTTATTCCCTTCTGTTTTTCCATGTCTGATCAGCCATAATTTAATCATCTTTGATCACCGTTCCAATCCCGCAGATCACGCGCGTCACCTTATGACTGTATGCTGCCAGCTTCGTACATACACGCCCTACAGCCTCTCTGTATTTTCTGTCAAAAGCATCCACAGGTACAACCCCGTACCCTACTTCCTGAGAGACAAGGACAATATCCGGATTCTTACAGATGATTTTTTCCGCAAGATCTGACACATCCTTTCCATTCTCCAGTTCACTGCGGATATACTGCTGAAAACCAGTCACACCCTGAGCATTCATCAGTTCCTCCTCTGTGACAGAACCGCCGTCACTCCACCTTAACTGTGGATACTGTTTCCTGGCATATTCAGTCTTTCCCTGATATGCACCGCCGATTATCATTTCCATACTCTTCTCCTCAAAAATTAGAAACCACCGCCAGGATCAATGCCATCCCAACTTCACAGATACAAAGAAAGAATCCCGAAATATCCCCGGTTGTCCCGCCAAAGTACTTCATCGCAATATGATGATAATACCAGAAAATCAGCAAAGCTCCCACAAAAGCCAGACTTCCCCATACAGGCCGGATCAAGATCATTCCCGCAGCCAGAAGCACCAGATAGACGATCAGCACATTTCTCGAGAGCACATCTGCGGAATTTCTGGAAAACTCAGCAACTGTACCATCTGCCTTTGCTTTCGGAAAGGTAATAACTCCGATTCCGGACAGACATCTGGAAACCATAAAGCCAAGACTCAGGATTCCGATCGCCCTCATATTCTCTGCACTGTTAAACAACTGACTGTAAGCGCCGTACCAGGCAATGAAATATACCGCCGCAGTAATAACGGCAAAAGCACCTGCATGGGAATCCTTAAGAATCTCCAGCCTTCTGCTTCTCTCCTGCCAGGAACTCAGGGCATCCGAAGTATCCAAAAGACCATCCACATGGATCCCGCCTGTCACAAATACAGGTACCAGCACCAGCACTGCTGTCACGAATCCCGGCTGATACCCAAACCGAAGTCCCAGATACGCCACCAGCATAGTCAGCCCGCCGATCACAGTTCCGATAAACGGAAAAAAGCAGAACATATACTTCATATTTTCCTTTGTCCAGTCAGCGCGGGGCATGGGAATTTTAGAAAACATGGCAAATGCCACCTTAAAATTATTCCATAAAGATTTCATTGATCAATTCCTCTTTTTCATAGTATGTCAATCCTGTCAAATGTATTATTTGCAAAGATTGCTGCAGGTATCTGTGGATTTGTGAAAGACTGGTATCCCATATACAACTTCCACCACCTCATCAGCTCTCTGTGCAGCAGCCTGATTGATCTCTCCAAGATATTCCAGATAAGAATCCATATCTCCGTCAAATACAACCGCATCTGAGAAAATCTCATTTGTCACGATCACCACATGAGCAGCCTGTCCCAGCAGATTCTCAATCCCTTTTGTAACTTCCGAAACTGTCCGGTCATGGGCTCCCTGCTCTTCAAACATTTCATTTGCCACCAGATTCGACATACATTCCAGAAGCACCACACATCTGGCAGGCAGTTTCACGTCTTTGAGCCCTGTATAGCACTCAACTGTCTCGAAACCTTTTCCTGCACGCATCTTTTGGTGTCTCTCGATCCTTTTATGGCTCTCTTCATCAAAAGGGTGCATGGTCGCTATGTAAATCCTCTGTGCATCTCCGAAAGAAAGCACCCTGTCTTCCGCAAAAGCAGATTTTCCGCTCCCGCTTCCCCCTGTCACAAGCGTCAGCATTATTTCAACTCCTCATACTGTTCCACATGGATATCATCAAAAGTACTCATAGAATGATAAACCGCTGCTGCCAGATCAAGGATCGGGAATAAAGCTACTGCTCCGGTTCCCTCGCCCAGACACATATCCGCATGAATGATTGCCTCTTTCCCAATATTCTCAAGGATCAGATGGGCAGCAGGCTCTTTTGATACATGGGATGCAAGAATATAATCCCTCGCAGTCGGGCAGATACGCATGGCGATCAGCGCAGAAACACAGGAAATAAATCCGTCCATGACTACAGGAATACCATAAACCGCACCTCCCAGAAAAACACCTGCCATTCCAGCGATATCAAGACCGCCTACCTTTGCCAGAACATCAATGGCATCCTCAGGATCCGGTTTATTTAATGTAATGGCTTTTTTGATCGCATTGATCTTGCGCACAAGTCCCTCGCTGGTCAGACCTGCGCCGCGCCCTGTCATCTCTTCCACCGGCTGTTTCAATAACACAGAAGCAACTGCACTGCTGGTGGTTGTATTTCCGATTCCCATTTCCCCTGTTGCCAGAATCCGGTAGCCCTTATCATTCAGTTCCCTTACCATGTCAATGCCTGCTTCAAGCCCCTTTACAGCCTGTTCTCTTGTCATGGCAGGACCCTTGGTCATATTCTGTGTACCATAGGCAATTTTATGGTCTGTGCGGACTTTTGTGTCCGTCACCATCCCCATATCCACCGGAAAAATCTCCGCATGGTTCTGCTTACACATCACACCGACAGATGTGTCATATTTCAGAAAATTCTCGGCAACGATGGCAGTAACTTCCTGTCCGGTCTGTGTCACACCCTCTTCTACCACGCCATTATCCGCGCACATGGCGATCAGACCTCTCCTGGAAAGATCCACCTCTGCGTTTCCTGTAATCCCCGCGATCTGGATCAAAAGAGTCTCCAGTTTTCCAAGAGAATGCAGTGGTTTCGCAATACTGTCCCATCTTTTCTGTGCAATCTCCATGGCATTGTGATCTAATGGCTTAATCTTTGCAATAGCTTCTTCCAGAGTCATGAGTTTTCCCTCTCTTTTCCTTCATTATTTTGATTTCCCTGTTGTAAACACAAAAAATTTACTGAATACATAATTCAGTATCAACACAATAAACTGTGTCAGGAATTTCCCGATCATATCATTAAGCCCCATCACTGACACAAGCAGCCATACACCGCCAACCTCGATCACCATAGTGACCAGTCTGGCACTGACAAATTTGCAGAATGGCTGAACATGATCCTTCAATGTCTCGCATTTATCCTGAAAAACATACTTTGAATTTACCACATAGGCAAACAGGATCGCCAGGATGATTGAAATAATATTGGCGATATTCAGCTCCACCTTCAGCTTTCTGAGAATGAAAAAGCTGACCAGATTTACCATAGTGGTACATCCGCCAAAGAAAATATAGCGGATAACGGAACTTTCATACATTTTTCTGATCCATTGCTTCATAAAATATATCCTCTCAGTCCTGTATATTTCCATTCTTAATTACTTTTGAAATAATATATCTCGGTCTGCGCTTTACTTCTTCATAAATCTTGGAAATATAATATCCAATGATCCCAAGACTGATCATCATGGCACTTCCCACCAGAAGCAGCACCATCAGCAGGGTGGTATAACCTTCCACTGCAGAACCTGTAAAATACTGCACAAGCGAATAGACCATAAGTACCAGCGAACAGATAAAACATATCGCTCCTGTGATCGTAACAAACTGCAGCGGAAAAGTAGTAAATGCCACTATATTTGTGAACGCATATTTCACCAAAGACCACGGAGACCACTTGGAAACGCCGGCCTCTCTCTCCTGCACCTCAAATTCCACACTGGTAGTCTTATATCCCACCCAGGAAGAAGTAGCCCGAAAGAACATATTCCTCTCAGGCATAGACAGAATACTGTCCACAGCCTTCCTGTCCATCATCTTAAAATCCGAGGCATCCTTCATATTTACCTTAGTTGCCTTAGACATGATATCATAGAAAAATCCTGCACATTCTTTATGTAAAAAGCCCTCTTTTCCTCTGTCTGCCTTCACGCCCTCGATCACTTCATAGCCTTCCTGCCACAGCCTGTACATCTCAAGAAGTGTCTGCGGCGGATGCTGCAGGTCACAGTCCATGACAGCCACCACATCTCCACAGGCCTGCGCCAGTCCTGCAAAAATCGCTGCTTCCTTTCCGAAATTTCTGGAAAAAAGAACGCCTGTCACATTCGCATCCCTCTCTCCTGCCTTCTGAATTTCTTCCCATGTCCGGTCGCCGGAACCATCGTTTACAACCACCAGCTCATAGGGAATCTTCGCTTCTGTAAGAACTTCCGCCAGCACCCGACAGGTTTTCCCAACCATCAGCTCCTCATTATATGCCGGAAGTACCACTGATAATTTACTCATGATGTCATTCCTCATTTTGTTTCATTCATTTACAACAGACCAATTTCTCATTCACTGTCTGTTATTCCTATAAATATTTTCTATAATGTCAGGGGCAAAAGGTATTTTGCTCCTAAGCACTTTACAGCTCCTGCAATTCTTATTTCTACTTTATTATACACAAATTTACAGAAATGTCCATTCCAACAATCTGCATACTCCAGTGTGTCAAACACTTCACAGGATAGTAGCACGTATATTACTGTTCTCTTCGTTCTCAGTAACGAGACTCAAATTCATTCCAGACTTTCCTGAAGCAATGGAATTTGGATTACTTTTTCTTCCTGAACACCAGCATTACATATATAACCAGCCCCAGAACAGAAAGAAGCATTCCCGCTTTCAGATAAGGCGTACAATATGTAAGGCGTATCTCATGTGAACCAGGTTCCAGTTCCAGAGCCATAAACATGGTATTCGCCTTCTGAAGCTTCGTTTCTTTCCCGTCCACATAAGCCGTAAATCCCTTACTGTACGGAACAGACAACACAAGAGCTTTCTTTTCGGAAACACTGATATCCCCTGTAATCTCATTCGTTCCCATTTTTACATTCTCGAGAGCTTCTTCACCCAGCTTCACAGTTTTTTCCTCAATCCCCTGCACCGGCTGACTCACAACCCTTAATTTATCATAGGTATAAACACCCGTATTGGCAAAGGTGATCGTCATAGTACGAACCCCTGATCTGGAATATCCCATATTGCAGAGAAAATCATGCCGTCCACTGTAGGCATTATACTTATCCGTAAAAATCTTTATGGTCTTGGTCACATCATTGGAGCTGACTGTCATAGCCGCTTCCTTTGATTCCTTCCAGTATCGCCACCGGCTGTCCTCATCAAGAACCTTATTTTGGTCATACTCAGACATCTTCTTCCACTGACTGTTACCAATCAGTTCTCTCGGTGAAAGACTGTCATAATCCAGATTATCTGCGATCAGGTAATTCTCACTGTCCGTAAGACCATGGAACACAAGCTTCAGCTGCGCCCCTTCCTTCGTCACCCTGATTGCTCCCTTAGACAGAGCACAACCATCCCCTGCCTCCATACGATACTGGATATTCTCATTATCAGCATCAACAGATGCCTCAGGCAGTGTACTCTCCTCAAGCACCACACCGTCCATCAAAGCCTGCTGCTTTTTTACCACATCCATTTTCTCATATTCCGATTCAGGAATATAACTGTCATAAGTATAACCCAGAGGCAGTGCATTCTCATTCTCATAAGCCCTGCACTCACTTTTTCCCTTTCCTGCAGAGCCCTTCTCTTTATTATATCCATAGGAAAGATAGCGGAAATTATCACCACTTATCACAAAATATTTCACAGAAGCCAGCCTGTCCAGAATCGTCCTTCCGTCCAGGTTCTCATAATGCTGCTCCCATGGTGTATTCAGATACATTTCACTGAAAAAATCACTGATACTGCTGTTTGCAAGACTGAAATAATAAGCAGTACTGTTCGTACCCATATACATGGAAGTATTATCATAGGGCAATGCCCCATACTGGTCATAACGATAGACACCTGAATCCCCGGCAGCAAGAACCGCCTTATCCGTATTCGACTCCAGCTTATCCAACGACTCCTCTTCGGCTGCAAACTCTGACAGATAATCCTTCTCATAAGAATACTGATAAGAAACATTCAACATAATGCTCACCACAAGCAAAGCACTGAGAAGCCCGCACATATACTTCCCCTGCAGAAAAATATTTCCAAAAGAAGTAACCGTAAACACAGCCAATACCAGAACCAGCACACCTGCCATATTTCTCTGCGTTCTGGCAGCTTTCGCAAACAGAGCCAGCACACAATACACCACCGTCATGACAAAAATCTTCTTCTTTTCCCTCACAGTCAGAGTAAACAGCTCAGGATATGCCTTCACGAAAATGTACGCGATCATCATCCCATAAGCCCAGATCCACCTGTTGGACACATAAGAGAAACCATTGAGCACATGCCCTGCAAAAGGCACCAGCAAAAACAGATTCAACAGCCCAAATCCTAATTTCAGATCCAGGTACTTCTTCTTCCTGGAGAAAAGCACAAACACACCCGCCATAGCAACAGCAGAATACCCGGCAACCCCCCACTGGATCATATTCTCCCCGATCAGATCACCCAGATACTTCTCATAATAAATTTTATCATATAAAAGAGGCACATAATTCTCAGCCTGAAACCTGTCCGTACCAAAAATCGTCATGACCACCGGAAGAAAAATAACCGCCGCGATCATCAAAGCCACCGCATAATAGCCGATAAACTTCACCAGCCATCCCAGAACATCCTTCACACTTCTCTCACTGAAAATCCCAAAATACCGGAAAGCCGCATAAATAAACATAAAAATACAGATCATATAAAAGAAATAGAAATTCGACATAGCCGAAACCGCAGTCGCCCAGATAAACAGCCATGGCTTCTCCCTCTTATAAATCTTATCAATCCCCATCAGAACTAGCGGCAGATAAATCATAGGATTGGAAAAATACGGATGCTTCATAGCCGCATAAATCGTCCATCCCGCAAAAATATAGATCAACGTTCCCATAAACGTCGCCTGCTTCGGATTCTTATGATAAAAACAAAAAACACTAAAAGAAATCCCCGCCAGATAAATCCTCAGAAAAATCAGAACCTCATACAAAACCTCCGTCTTATCCGCCGGCACAAACACAGACAACAAAGTCAGCGGATCCCCGATTACATAATAATGCAAAGTTGTAAGAATATCCGAACCATACCCGATATTCATATCCCACATAGGCAATTCCAGCTTATGCTCTACAAAAACCGTATGCAGAACCTCCCTCAGATACCGCCCATAATACGCCAGAGAATTCAAATGCTGCGGAATCCCGTCATGACTCCACACCAAAGACTTCCCATTCCCCGCAAACTGATAATAGATAAAAAAAGAAATAACCCCAAATACAAGCGTATATAATAAGTAGAAATCCTTCTTACTATCCCTGCTCACAAATCTCCTCATAACCGCTCCTTTATATTCTATCATTCTAAACCGAGTTATAAAGTTCTTACTGATTATAGACAAATATCCAATACTTGTCAAATTTATAGCCAACATTATTTCATTGTTTAAGAACGACGAAAGTATTTAAATCAGCCAACAACCAGCCGGGGAATGACAGAACATCTGAGGCGAATCTCGAGGGTTCATGTAATTTCTTAGTATTTGGAAAGCCGCGTTATTCAGAAATTGCTCACTGTTTGAGCGAAGCGAGTTTGAGCAATTTCTGAATGTTTTTAGCGGTTTTTCAAATACTTAGAAATTACATGGTTCCGAGACTGAGCCTCAGATGTTCTGCCATTCCCCGGCGTCCCCTTTTTAAGCAATACATAAAAGGACCGCGATACAAAAAGTACCGCGGCCCACATATATCGTCTGGACACTATAAATAGCTCTATCTATTTATTTTTTAATGATTTATAAACTTGTTTACAGTCGTTCAAAAACCGAAAAGATTATTCAGCACCATGAAGAGCGATCAGCTTCTGCAGATATTCAAATCTAGCCTTAGCTTCAGCCTCATTCTTAGCAAACAGTCTTGCAGCCTTTTCAGGATTCTGACGTTTCAGAGAGTTGTAACGAACCTCACCGTCAAGGAATGCCTGATAATCTTCCATGCTCGGAGCCTTGGAATCAAGAGAGAACTTGTTTCCTTCAGCTGCAGGATTGAATCTGAAGTTATGCCAGTATCCAACCTTAACTGCTAATTCTTCCTCTGTCTGAGCTTTTGCCATACCTTTCTTAATACCATGGTTGATACATGGAGCATAAGCGATGATCAGAGATGGTCCCGGATAAGCCTCAGCCTCTGCAATAGCTTTTACAGTCTGGTTGAAGTCAGCACCCATGGAAATCTGAGCAACGTATACATAGCCATAGCTCATAGCGATGGAAGCCATATCTTTCTTCTTAGTCTCTTTACCGCCTGCAGCGAACTGAGCGATAGCACCTGTAGGTGTAGACTTGGAAGACTGTCCACCTGTGTTAGAATAAACCTCTGTATCGAATACCATAACGTTGATGTCACGTCCACTAGCGAGAACATGGTCAACACCACCGAATCCGATATCGTAAGCCCATCCGTCACCACCGAAGATCCACTGGGATTTCTTAGCCAGGAAATCTTTCTGAGCAAGGATTTCTTTTGCTTTGTCACATCCGCAAGCTTCAAGAGCAGCAACAAGTTTGTCTGTAGCAGCGCCGTTTGTAGCACCTACAGCAAATGTATCCAGCCATTCCTGACCAGCTGCCTTAACGTCTTCGTTTGTTCCGTTAGCAACAACGTCTTCAACTTTTGCTTTTAAGCCATCGCGGATAGCTCTCTGAGCAAGAAGCATACCATAACCAAACTCAGCGTTATCTTCGAACAGAGAGTTGGACCATGCAGGACCCTGTCCCTTAGCGTTTACTGTGTATGGTGTAGATGGTGAGGAGTTACCCCAGATAGAAGAACATCCTGTTGCGTTTGCGATGTACATTCTGTCACCGAACAGCTGAGTGATCAGTTTAGCGTATGGTGTTTCACCACATCCTGCACAAGCTCCAGAGAACTCAAGCAGAGGCTGTTTGAACTGGCTGCCTTTAACAGTTGCTTCTTTAAATTTAGCGATAACATCTTCTTTAACCGGCAGTTTAACTGTGTAGTCAAAGTATTTCTGCTCGTCTGCGCTTGCTTCAAGGTTTTCCATAGCAAGTGCTTTCGCACCCTTCTTACCTGGGCAAACGTTTACACAAGAACCACATCCTGTACAGTCAAGTGCGGATACGGACATTGTGAATTTATATTCTTTCATACCTGTAAGGTCTAATGTCTTCATGCCTTCAGGAGCATTAGCTGCTTCTTCAGCTGTCAGAGCTACAGGACGGATAACTGCGTGCGGGCAGACATAAGCACATCTGTTACACTGGATACAGTTTTCCGGATTCCATACAGGAACGTTAACTGCGATACCACGTTTTTCATATGCAGCAGAACCGGATGGTGTTGTACCATCTACATAATCCTTGAATGCAGATACAGGTAAGGAGTTACCTTCCTGAGCATTAACTTTAGCCTGGATATTGTTAACGAAATCGATAACATCCTGACGTCCTTCTGTTGCATGAGTCATATGAAGACCTTCGTCCTCAGCGTTCTTCCAGCTTTCCGGAACCTGGATCTCTACAACCTGTTTAGCACCAGCGTCGATAGCTGCCCAGTTCTTCTGTACGACATCATCACCTTTACGTCCGTATGTTGCCTTGGCAGCAGCTTTCATAAGGTCGATTGCCTGATCTTCCGGAATGATTCCTGTAAGTTTGAAGAATGCAGACTGAAGGATTGTGTTGATACGTGTTGGTCCCATGCCAGTTTCAATACCAATCTTAACACCGTCGATTGTGTAGAATTTGATATTGTGGTTAGCGATGAAAGCTTTTACCTGTCCTGGTAAATGTTTCTCAAGACCTTCCATATCCCATGCACAGTTAAGGAGGAATGTACCACCGTCAACAAGTTCCTGAACCATGTTGTATTTGTTTACGTAGGATGGATTATGACATGCTACGAAGTTTGCTTTGTGGATCAGGTATGTGGATTTGATCGGTTTCTTACCGAAACGTAAGTGGGACATTGTAACACCACCGGACTTCTTGGAGTCATAATCAAAGTAAGCCTGTGCGTACATGTCTGTGTTGTCACCGATGATCTTGATGGAGTTCTTGTTGGCACCTACTGTACCATCAGCTCCCAGACCCCAGAATTTACAGTTTGTTGTTCCTTCAGGAGTTGTTACGATCGGAGCACCTGTCTCAAGGGAAAGGTTAGTAACATCATCAACGATACCGATTGTGAATTTTTCTTTAGCAGTGTTCTCATAAACAGCTACAATCTGTGCAGGTGTAGTATCTTTGGAACCTAAACCATAACGTCCGGAGAATACTTTTACGCCGCCGAATTTGCTGTCTTTTAATGCTGCTACAACGTCAAGGTACAGTGGCTCGCCAAGTGCACCTGGCTCTTTAGTTCTGTCAAGAACTGTGATCTGTTTTACAGATTCCGGAATTGCATCGATGAGTGCCTGTGCGCAGAATGGTCTGTAAAGACGAACTTTAACAACACCGACTTTCTTTCCTGCTGCTGCAAGGTAGTCGATTGTCTCCTCGATTGTATCGTTTACAGAACCCATAGCAACGATTACGTGTTCTGCATCAGCAGCTCCGTAGTAGTTGAATAATTTGTAATCTGTACCGATCTTAGCGTTAACTTTGTCCATGTATTCCTGAACCACTGCCGGAAGAGCATCGTAGTATGGGTTACATGCTTCTCTTGCCTGGAAGAAGATATCAGGGTTCTGAGCGGAACCTCTCTGGCATGGGTGATTCGGATTCAGGGCATGGTTACGGAATTCAGCGATTGCTTCCAGATCTGCCATATCCTTAAGATCTTCATAATCCCATGTCTCGATCTTCTGGATCTCGTGAGATGTACGGAATCCGTCGAAGAAGTTGATGAACGGAACTTTACCTTTGATTGCTGCAAGGTGAGCAACAGGTGTTAAGTCCATAACTTCCTGTACAGAAGATTCGCAGAGCATTGCGCATCCGGTCTGACGACAGGCCATAACGTCGGAGTGATCACCGAAGATTGAAAGTGCGTGGGAAGCAAGTGCACGTGCAGATACGTTGAATACTGCAGGTAACTGCTCACCGGCAATTTTGTAAAGGTTCGGGATCATAAGTAACAGACCCTGAGATGCTGTATATGTTGTTGTTAAAGCACCTGCTGCCAGAGATCCGTGTACAGCACCTGCTGCACCAGCCTCAGACTGCATTTCAGTTACCTGAACTTCCTGTCCGAAAATGTTCTTTCTTCCCTGGGTTGCCCATTCATCTGTTGCTTCCGCCATAACAGATGAAGGAGTGATCGGGTAAATAGCGGCTACATCTGAGTATGCATATGAAGCATGAGCAGCTGCATGGTTACCATCCATGGTTTTCATCTTTCTTGCCATAGTTTGTTTTTCCTCCTTAAAGGTTGATGAAAATTAATTATTTATTTCAAGGCATAAGTAAAATATACCTCAAATTTCATTGTAGATTATAACATAATCTTCTGCCTGTGTCCAATTTGTTTTGACATATTTTGTATCTTCTGAGGTACAAAGCAGAGATTTTCTGTTATTTCAGTAGCAAATATGTGCATTTTTTGAGTTGCATATAACTAACATTATGCAGATATGCCAAATTTCGGACGAATCAGGCAGATAAAAGTAAAAAAAGGAGGCTCTACGCCTCCTCCATGATCTGCTGTATTGTTTTTCTCTTAAGGAGACTTATCAGTTCATCCTGTACAGATAACAATTCTCTATGTACCAGACATGGCAATCCATCCTGTCCGTCTCTGACACAGTTATATTTCGGATCCAGACATTCGATGATAAACATATCCGGATCAATCGCTGAATAAACCTCATATAAAGTCAACTCATCCAGTCCCCTGTTCAGAGAATAACCACCATGTACGCCTCTGTATCCCTTCACGATCTCTGCCTTCTGAAGTTTCTTCAGAATCTTATAGGCAAAAGGAGCTGTGATTGCTTCTTTCTCACAGATATCGGATACGCTCAGTCTGCTCTCTCCCCAAAGCGCACGTACCACTCGAACTGCATAATCGCACTCTCTTGTAATAAACATAGTCTTTGCAACCTCTCTAAAATTAATTATCCTTTACTGTCCACATCGCTGTTTTGCATAAAACAATGGAAACAGTAATCGTTATTTCTGTCATATCAATGCCTCATATTTCTGTCTGTCAAGAGGCTATATTTATTTTATATTATAACAGTGCTTCTTTTTTTTGTAAATAAAAGAACCCAAAAAAGCAAAAAACAGTTGCAAATTTCCCAATTTACGGTACAATGATAAGCGGTTGTAACTTATATAATAGGAAATAATGTAACTGTTTCCTGCGAAAGATACGTTTTCCATAAACAATCTGCCGGACAGTTACTGCAAAACAATAATTTCACGAAAAAGAGGTATGATATGATTTCAGCAAACAATATTACATTGCGCGTAGGTAAAAAGGCCCTCTTCGAAGATGTAAATATCAAATTTACTGAGGGCAACTGCTACGGTCTCATCGGTGCAAACGGTGCCGGTAAGTCCACATTCCTTAAAATCCTTTCCGGACAGTTAGAGCCTACCAACGGTGACGTTGTTATCACTCCCGGCCAGCGTCTCTCTTTCCTGCAGCAGGATCACTTCAAATATGATGCATATACAGTTCTGGATACTGTTATCATGGGTAACAAGAGACTGTATGAGATCATGAAAGAAAAAGATGCTATCTATGCAAAAGCGGACTTCACTGATGAAGACGGTATCCGTGCCAGTGAACTGGAAGGTGAATTTGCAGAGATGAACGGATGGGAAGCAGAATCTGATGCTGCTACTCTTCTGAATGGTCTTGGAATTGAAACCGATCTCCACTATTCCCAGATGGCTGACCTTACAGGAAGCCAGAAGGTCAAAGTTCTTCTGGCGCAGGCACTGTTTGGTAATCCGGACATTCTTCTTCTGGATGAGCCTACCAACCACCTTGACCTGCCTGCTATTGAATGGCTCGAAGAATTCCTGATCAACTTTGACAACACTGTCATCGTTGTATCCCATGACCGTTACTTCTTAAATAAAGTATGTACTCATACAGCAGACATCGACTACGGCAAGATTCAGCTCTATGCCGGAAACTATGACTTCTGGTTTGAGTCCAGCCAGCTCCTCATCAAACAGATGAAGGAAGCCAACAAGAAGAAAGAAGAAAAGATCAAAGAACTTCAGGAGTTTATTTCCCGATTCAGTGCCAACGCTTCCAAGTCCAAACAGGCGACTTCCCGTAAGCGTGCCCTGGAAAAGATCCAGCTTGACGATATGCGTCCGTCCAGCCGTAAATACCCATATATCGATTTCCGTCCAAACCGCGAGATCGGTAACGAAGTCCTTATGGTGGAGAACCTTTCCAAGACCATCGACGGTGTGAAAGTTCTGGATAACATTTCTTTCACACTCGGTCATGATGACAAAGTAGCTTTTGTTGGTGCTAACGAACAGGCAATCACTACTCTGTTTAAGATCCTGGTCGGTGAAATGGAACCGGATGAAGGAAATTATAAATGGGGTGTTACCACTTCTCAGGCATATTTCCCTAAGGACAACACTGCAGAGTTCGATAATGACCTTACCATTACAGACTGGCTGACACAGTACTCTGAGATCAAGGATGCTACTTATGTTCGTGGCTTCCTCGGACGTATGCTCTTCCCCGGTGAAGACGGCATCAAACGTGTACGTGTTCTTTCCGGTGGTGAGAAGGTTCGCTGTCTTCTTTCCAAGATGATGATCTCCGGTGCAAACATTCTCATCCTTGATGAGCCAACCAACCACCTCGACATGGAGAGCATCACAGCACTGAACAACGGTCTGATCAAATTCCCGGGTGTTATCCTTTTCACCTCACATGACCATCAGTTCGTACAGACAACAGCCAACCGTATCATGGAAATCCTTCCAAACGGAACCATGATCGACAAGATCACTACTTACGATGAATATCTGGCAAGTGATGAGATGGCTAAGAAACGTCACGTATTCGAGATCAACGAAGAGGACGCTTCCGATAACTAAAGAATAAAATAACAGGGTACGGCTAAGCCGTACCCTGTTATTTTATTCAGTCTTCATGATAATATCCGCCAGCTTTCCGCCTGTCACCTTAAGCAGATCAGTAAGGGAAACCTTCAGCGTCAGTCCGATACGGCCGCCGCTCACATAAATCTCTTCAAATTCTCCTGCAGATGCATCAAACACAACAGGATAAGGTTTCTTCATTCCCAGCGGACTGCAGCCGCCTCTCACATATCCGGTAATCTTTGTGATATCCTTCACATGGATCATGTCCACTGTCTTCTCACCGACAGCCTTTGCAGCCGCCTTACGGTCAACTTCCTTTTCAATCGGAACTACAAAAACGAAATAACCGCCGCTCTTTCCTTCCATTACCAGAGTCTTAAAAGACTGGTCATAGGGTGCTCCAATCTTATCCGCACTGTGGATCCCGTCAATAAATTCATCACATTCATAGGAGAACGCCTCATATTTAACCTTCTGTCTGTCCAGCATTCTCATTGCATTTGTCTTAGCTTCTTTTGCCATTTTTTCTCGCCTGTCCTTTCTGTCCTCTGGCATATATTGATTCCTCCATGTCTCTGTCCTGAGACTGCTCAAAACTCTGGTCTTGTCTCAGTTCCTGATTTCGCCTGTAAATCTGCTCAGTGCTTTCTTCATCAACCGTTTCTTCATCCTCTTCAGAAACCGGTTTGTTGATAGCAAACTGAATCAGCATACCCAGAACTGCAAATCCCACACTCATTCCCAGTCCATAGGGAATATCTGCCAGATTTCCAAGCTGTGCAAGGGAAACCCCTGCCATAATACCACCGATCAGACTTGTAGCCACAATCAGCACTTCCCTGCAGTATTTCACCGCCATGGAACCAAGAGCTACGCCGATCAAAATACATGCAAAAAATACTGCGGAGCTGGTAGGATGCAGGAAATAAATACTGGCCGCCCAGCCGATACCTGCTGCCAAGATAAACACACCTGCCTTATAGATCAGAAATGCAATCACTGCGAACACAACTCCTGCCGCCAGTGCTGCGATCAGCATTGTTGATTTCTCCTGTATTCCCATTGTATGTACAACCACCAACGCAAGACCGCCGCCTACCAGAAAACCTCCCAGCATCATCCAGAAACGCAGAAGCCTGTATCCCAGAATACAGTTCAGCACTCCAAACACAAGGATCACTGCAAATATTACCATCATAAAACGATTCACCAGATCTGAATCCATAAAACTCCCGGCAATACTCAGCGCATTTCCAAATATATCTGTCATATTAACCATAATTTTCAGTCACTCCTTTTAGTTATATATTTATAGCGTTCCTTATCATCAACTGACACATTTCTCTTAGAACCGCCGCACATCCTCGCGGGGCATTTATTTCAGTCGGAGATCAGACTGCCACTGAGATAAGTTTATAATCAACTCACTGATAGAAGCGGGAGTCTTCTCAGCTGAACTAAACTCGTCAGAACATGAAGTATAAGGTCTTCATATTGTCGATCACGCCGTAATGATAGGAAATCTGTGACAGCCCATGGACTTCCATATAATATTTTGCGATATCCTGGATATGATTACTGTCGATCAGATCCATATATGCCTCATCATAAGCCGCCTGGCTGCCAAACTTAAAGCGTACCACTGCAGCATCACTGTCAATACGCAGTCTGCACAGGTCATATACACTGTTCCAGTCATAGGTATCAAAACAGGCGCCGTTTCTCACATAGAAATTCATGTCAGTCGCTGTACACGCAGGAACAGAAAACTCATCAGAGGCCGTATAATTCTCCTCGTACTCCTGTGGGAACGGACACAGATAATCATAGATCGTTGTCTTATGCTCTGCCAGCAGCGTGGCATCACCCTCCAGAAAGTCCGGCTGATCCCCATTGGTGGCATCCACATAATAATACTGTCCGTTCAGCTCTACAATATTCCAGGCATGTCCCTGGGTACTGTTTGCAGCATCACCCTCCACATAAATACAGGGGATATCCAGACGCTCCAGCAGATACTGCACTGCTCCCGCATAGCCCGCACATACCGCCTGTTTCTTCCAGAAAGCTCCTGCTATACTCTGGTCATCATCAGAGATCACATATTCTGTATTGTCTATGACATAAGTATAAACAGTCATTACCTTCGTGTAATCATCAGCACCATCCGGAATCTGCGATAACACCTCCTGATACGCATTTTCCATAGCCTGCATGATCTCCTGTCTCTGCGCCTCTGTATAAGTATATCCCGGAGAAAACTGACAGTAATCTCTGCCCGAATAAGTCGTCTTATAAACTTTCTCCCGGTTATGTACCCAGAACAGCTCCGGATGATCCTTCAGCACTGCATGATACACTCTGTCTATCTCATTATCTCCTGAGAGAGACAGATAAAATTTATCCTCAAAGCTTCTGATCCCCTCCAGGATCTCGCGGTAGCCTCTCTGTTCATTCTCATTAAGAAGGCCGAAATAATACTCCTGATGTCCTTCATCCGTCTGCGCTACCTCCTGCTTCTTAAGAGTCCTTACTTCCCCCGGTTCCTGCAAAGCTCTTCCGCCGATGATCAGTCCACCGGCCAGAAGCACCACCACAGGCACCATAAGAATCAGACGCAGCCCGGAAAATCTCTTTTTGCTCATTCAATAATCCTTCTTGGTTATTATTCTATAAGTCTGATATTACATTACTATTTCATTCTGTTTTGTCACATTTAGAATTGTTATTCGTTACTGTTCACTCCGTTCACAGTAACTGTTATTCTAATGTATCTTATTATAGCCCAGAACACTTCTCCTTGTAAACCGATAAAAATAAGTTAACACTATTTTATAATAAAAATTGTCCTTCTTACAAGATAAACATTGCATATTTCCAATTAAAGAGATACACTAAAAAGTAAGTATAACTGCTCTGTATCCCATCAGGCAACAGGATGTCGGACAGACATATACAAGTAACATATTGAGGGAGTATTGTAATAAATGAGCATCAAAATACCTATAGAAACTTCTGCCAGACATCTGCATATCTCGCAGGAAGATTTTGAAAAATTATTCGGAGAAGGAAGCAAACCACATTTTATCAAAGAATTAAGCCAGCCCGGACAATATCTGTGCCGGGAACGAGTAACTGTCAAAGGACCGAAAGGTACTTTCGAAAACATGGCACTTCTCGGTCCTTTCCGCAGCGACACGCAGGTAGAAATGTCCCTTACAGACACCAGAAAACTGGGGATTCCAAGTGTAATACGCCAGTCCGGTGATATCGAAGGAACTCCCGGCTGTATTTTATCTGGTCCATGCGGTGATATCGAAATCCCCAGAGGGGTCATCGTAGCCAAACGCCACATCCACATGACTCCGGATGAAGCACTTGCCCTGCATATCAAAGACAATGACGAAGTCTTCGTCCTGACCAAAAGCTACGGACGTGCACTTATCTACGCAGATGTAGTAGTCAGAGTCCACAGAAATTATCACCTGGCAATGCACGTAGACACTGATGAAGCCAACGCATTCAACAGTGATACAGAACCTTACGGCGTGATCGTCAGGTTCTTTGACAGTAACTTCAACACAGATAAGTGGATAGAAGACGAACTGTCAGGGATACGCAGATAAAATCCGACTTACCCGGCTAAAATAGCAGATGAATATAAAAAGGTTCCACAGTAACATTCAATTGATGATACTGCGGAACCAATTTTAATGCGTTTCAGCCAGCCATTCTTTAATCGTTTTTTCCGTTTCACCAAGGATTCTTGCTATTCTTTCTATGGATTCTCCTTCCTGCGCAAGCGAGATGGCTATGCTTTTTGCCTTTCTTAATTCACCCTGCTTTTCATAAATTGCCTGCAGTTTCTGTTCCTCTTCCTCTTTGTCATACTCAAATATACTCATCGCAATAACCTCCGCGCGGTTGACTCTGAGAAAATCCGCCAGAATTCCTTTCTGAATACATTCATCCACTGCTTCTTTTACAGCGGAATCCAAGCTCATAGTCTCCGCATTTTCACGTACTTTTTCTACATATTGCGCATATTCTCCAAGAATCCTGCACTGCTCCATCAATTTCCTGTTGCAGTCCCTGTTGATATTGATCGTAACTACCTTTAACTCCAGATTAGGCTCTCCCTGCTGGTTTTCGTAAGATTCTGACAGACAGTTCGTCCATCTGTCCGGCATTTTCCGCTTTCCATTATAGAATACAATAAAATTCGGTGCCGGTAATTTCAGCAGTATTGATGAATACAGGGATTTTCTGTCCACTAATTTCTGATATTCACCGGATATATAAAACAAATCCCTCAATGGCATATTAGGATTGTAGGTTGACTGGTGTTCATACAGAAAAAGATTCGTATCAATGATAAACGCCAGATCATTCTTCATTCCCATATAGATTGCATTTTCCAGTGTAACAATCTCCAACTTCGTTTCATCTGTATACGCTGTCCCATTGATTGCATTGTACAGAGATAACAGATTTCTCCTGTCAGAAAACAGTTTTCGGAATACTGTATCCTTGTAATTACGGTTTGCAGTGACTTTTTTGTTCTTTCTTTTTGTCATAGACAATACCTCCTGTGTCAGCAGGAATGTAAGAACATACTGCTCTTTTCTAAATTGTTCAGAACTCCTGCTTTTTTAATTTAATTGGAATTAAAAGCATGGATTTCTGAAATGAATTTAGAATATAAGATGGCAAAATGCCCTGAAACTTAAGAGAAATATGCTTTGGTTTTATACTAGCATGCTTCTTCAGTAGTTTCAAGACATTTTTATAGAATTTAATTTGACTATAGTTTGTAAAATTATTACGCATTAGTCCAGATCAAAGAGCTGGCGCTGTTTCAGGTCAACGGAGGTCCAGACAGTTCGTGTATTTGGTTTGCTATAAAGATAAACTGTACTGGATACTTTTGCATATACTTTACAATTGTTTTTATAGGTATATGTGCCATCTGCATTTTGCTTATTTACCGACAGCTCCTTTTTTGTAACCTGCCTATCTTCTGTCTGCACCGCTTTCCTTATAGTAGCGTTCCTTGCTCTGATACATTCTTGCATCTGCAGCTTTTGAAATTTCATATGCACTACCCCAGTTTCTCTCTGTGCTGAAAACCCATCCGTACGAAACAGTCATTGAATCAACAAACTTTCCATGCCAGTTTGCCACATTGGAGTCGAAGCTATGTATCAGCTCTTCCACCTGGTTTGGATTCTCTGTGATGATCACTGCAAATTCATCTCCACCGATTCTGTATACCTTTCCATACTCATGAAAGCTGTCTCTCATGCAATCTGCCGCTGCGCATATAAGCTCGTCTCCTGCCATATGGCCATAAGAATCATTTGCCCGTTTTAATCCGTTCAGATCTACAGAAATGTATACCCATTCCTCACTAAGATTAAGCTTTTTCATATCATTTTCATATGCGTGCCTGTTTAAACATCTGGTAAGCTCATCCGTATTTGAGGTGTATATCAGTTTTTCTTTTTCCAGTCTTTCTTTCATCACTTTGGAAAACATATAGGTTATACAGCAGGATGCCAGTACCAAATATGCGCCTACTATAAAAATAGCAATCATGCCGCCCTGCTGATAAAATGAATCCTCTACAGTTACAAAAACAATATAGTTATCATTCTGGCGCATCATGCATCTGCAGTGCTTTCCATCCATTCTGATCTGTGTTACAGTCGCACCGTCATCACTGTCAGGATTCGCTGATATCCCCACATCTTCCAGTTTTTTCCCTAATTTGCTACTGTCCGTGGCTCCTTCTATTACCTGTGTATCCGCATCTGCAACTATAATTTCAATGCCTTTATATACCGGCATTCTGGCAACTACATTGGAAATGTTATTCTGCTTTATTTCATTGAGAAGTCTCTTTGGCTCAATTCCCACCTGGATCATCTTGGTTCCGTCTTCATTCTAGGTGATGGCATACATCATTTTCTTTCCCTCTGCAGTATTTGGAGTAACATCCTGGCACATGGTCAGCGATTTATTCTTAAGCATGGGCTTAAAATACTCCATCTGCGCACCGGAATCAAAATTATAGCCAAAATACTTGGGCGCAGAACCACTGTAAATAGTTCCCTGATCATCAAACAGATGTATCTCATCAACGGCCATTAATTTTGCTATTTTCTGCAGCTCATTCACATCATATTCTACCGCCGGATCAGCATCAATCATATATGACACAGCTTTAGCCCTTACAATATAATCGTCCTTTAACGATTCGATCAGCTCGTTCCTGCTCTCATCATTTTTATCAAGCACAGTAATCACACGATCAAGAAGCACCTTTGATGTTCTATGGGCATTTTTGTCATTAACATATTTCAAAATGCTCGCTTCAAGGAGTAAGGCAACCACAATTATCATAATAGATAAAATTATAATTTTTTTCTTCTTCATATTTCCCGTTCCTTTGTCAGATATGTGGTTTTAGTGTAGCAAACGGCAGATGGGATGTCAACCTGGGAATCGTGTGCAGGCATCAGAAGCATTGTACAATTTTTATAAATTTCCCCATTATCATTGCTATTTTTTGGTAAAAAGAGTATACTTTGAAATACTAAACATCAGGAGTACAAAATTATGAACACACACTCATCCGGATATTACAGCATAGACAAAGACTATAATATCCTAAGCTATAACGACACTGCCAAACAGCTGTACCCCAATCTCCAGCCGGGAGTGAAATGCTATAAGGCACTTATGGGGCTTGATTCCCCATGCCCACCCTGCCCTGTAGCACTGGGGATACAGGGACCAAAGACTTACCTGGATCCGATCCGCCATATTTATGAAACAGTTGATGCAGTAGAGACTGTACAGCCCGATGGCAGCAGAGGACATGCACTTGTATTCAGCACAGTAGCCGAAGGAGAAAGCCTGTCAAAGTCTATTCCCACAGGTGAGAACTCTCTCCGTCTGCTGGGTGCCATCAACCTGCTTGCTTCTGACTACATGTCTGTTTATGGCGTAAACCGGGAAACCGGGAAAATCTCCGTATATCGTTCCAGATTTACTGATGCTTTTGCGGATCTCGATATTAAAGATAATTCAGACTATAAACTGTCATTTGATTTTCTCATTCAGAAATATGTTCATCCGGATGAGCGTTCCTATGTGTCCAGACACCTGAATTATGAAACCCTGCTGGAAAGACTCTCTCAGGAAGCCTCTTTCAAATTCCATTTCAGGCTTGTCACAGATACTGTCCATTACTATTATCTGCTCATTGCCAGAAACGGAAATGCCGATGACTATCGGGATTTCGTAATTGCAGTGGCCTGTGAAGACAATGATGTGACAGCACGCAAGATTTATGAAAACCAGCTCCACTCTCTCCTGGCATCCATTACCCATGCTGCCGGCTACTTTCATCTCGACCTTACAGATGATAAGATTCTGAAGATCGGAGGCACCTCTGCCCTGGCCTATAAGATGGATGCCGACGCTTCCATTGACCATTTTATCGCAGAGACTTCTGTTTTCATACCGGTATTAAAGGACAGAAATGATTTCATCAACGCATTTTGCCGCAGTTCCCTGATGAAAAGCTACGAGGACGGTCAGGTGGAGGTCACCAGGGTTTCCCGCTGTCTCTACGATGACAATATAGCCAGGATTTCCAAATATGTGGCAAGACTGCTGCTCAATCCTTCCAACAACCATCTGGAAGCAATTCTCTACGGTGAGGATGTCACCAGAACACAGGAAGCCTATGAGACACAGGTAAGTATTGTCCAGACACTGAGCAGCAATTACCTGAACGTATACCTGATCAACCCCAGAGAAAAAACTCTCTCTGTGATCAAGCAGGAAGACCATGATGTCCCTGATCAGGACAAAAAACACAAGGATACATACCCCTATGATCTTTTCCTCTCAGACTATATCCGGCAGCGTGTACATCCGGATGACCGTACAATGCTGGAAGAATCCCTGGAACTGGGCAATGTAATGGGTGTTTTGTCCGGTCAGTCCGAATACAAGGGAAATTACCGGATAAATGACAGGGACGGTATCCATTACTATCAGTTTCGCTTTATCAAAAACGAAGACTCCGGTATTATTGTTCTGGGATTTCTGAATGTGGACGATGTGGTGGAATCAGAGATCCGGCACCAGAAGCTCCTTAAAGAAGCTCTTGACACTGCCGAACGTGCCAATGCAGAGAAATCCGATTTCCTTTCCCGTATGTCCCACGATATGCGTACGCCGCTGAATGGGATCATTGGTCTGCTGGAAATTGATAAAAAGCATGAAAATGATATCGGATTCCTTAAAAATAATCGTGAAAAAGCATTCATTTCAGCCAGTCACCTGCTCTCTCTTATTAATGATGTACTGGATATGTCCAAGATCGAGGAAGGCGGACTTGTACTCAACCATGAACCTTTTGATCTGATCAGATATGAAAAAGAGACACAGATGCTGATCGATATGCAGGCACAGAAAAACGGCATTGATTTCACCGTTCATATTGCACCGGAGATATACGAACATCCCTTTGTATACGGAAGCCCTCTGCACCTCCGTCGTGCCATGATGAATATTTACAGTAACTGTATCAAATACAACAGAGAGAATGGGGCAATCCATACGGAGATTGATGCTCTCCCTTCCCATGATCATAAACTGATCTGCAGATGGACGATCTCTGATACGGGAATCGGCATCAGCAGCGAATATCTGGAAAAGATCTTTGAACCGTTTACTCAGGAGAACGTGGATGCCCGGAGTGTATACCATGGCACCGGACTGGGTATGAGCATTGCCAAAGCGCTATTTGAGCAGATGGGCGGTACCATTGAGATTTCCAGTACTCCGGGTATCGGAAGTACTTTTGTGATCACACTGCCATTTGAAGAGGCAGAAGAAACTGATATCTCTTCTGAAACGGAAGCTGAGCGAAACTCCATCCAGGGCATAAAGATCCTGCTGGCGGAGGATAATGAGATAAACAGAGAGGTGGCACAGGTACTCCTTGAAGAGGAGGGTGCTGTGGTAACTGCAGTATCCAATGGCAGGGAAGCTGTGAAACTTTTCTCCAGTCACCCTGAGGGGACATTTGATGTGATACTTATGGATATTATGATGCCTCTGATGGATGGATACGAAGCCACACGCCAGATCCGGAAGCTTGACAGGGCCGACGCTTCTTCCATTCCCATCATTGCACTGACCGCCAATGCTTTTGCAGAAGATGTCCGCCACGCACTGGGCTGTGGCATGAACGCACATCTGGCCAAACCACTGGATGTAGAAAAAATGATTCATACGATCGCTCTATGCCTGTAATGAAATATTTTTTTCGCAAATATTGCACAGTAACCGATTCTGTGCTATCATGCTAAAAAAGCTTAAGGGGTAAAGTAGTATATATTTTACCCCTGGCATAACTATTATTTAACATTTTTATTTACAGGTATAATATATACAAAGAAAAGACAAAGGTTTTACCTTGATTGAACTTGTAGTCGTGATCGCAATCCTGGCAGCCCCACAAATGAATATATCGCAATTTCGAATCACCTCAATTCTGGTACTGCTTTTAAGAATATTCTTGAAAAAGGAAAAAAATATTCTACTTTAGAAGCCGCTTACAATGCATATGAAAAGTTACTTACCGAAGGTGAATATGTGAAATATAAGGATACTCTGCCAAAATTATAAAAAATTCCCTGTTCAGACCAGAAATAAAATATTTCCGGCCGGGCAGGGAATTTCTTTCTTTACTGATTATCATACCGCATCCTTATACACTCTCTGGATATGCATTGCCAGATATCCTGTCTCGGTTTCATCCAGATTATGTCCAATACATCCTTCCAGGTTTTTACAGATGTCAGTGGCAACCTTATAGGCCTGGGGATACTGATCCAACATATATTCATTCATGTCCAGATTCAGCTTCTCTCCTGTAGATGCACGCGCTACCATATACTTCATATGGTTCATCAGACGATTATAGGACAGTGACAGTACATCGATTGGCTTACCTGTTGCTTTCTCGATCATATCTATACACTTTCTCACTGCTCTCGCAGTCTGCATGGCAACAGATACCTTCTCGTCACCAATTGCAGAATGAATATGCAATGCCACATATCCAACCTCATGATCATCAATCTCTATCTGAAGTCTTTCTCTCAGAATTGTTTTCAGTGTTTCCGCAACTTTAAATTCACTGTAGAAAAGAACCTTGATATCCTCTGTCAGCGGATTGCTGATCTGCTCATTTCTGCGGATTCTTGCGACTGCAAAAGAAATATGGTCAGCAAGTGGAAAAAGAATCCCTCTGTCTATGGAATCTCCAAACACTTTCTGTGACTCTGTCAGAATTGCATCTGCAATCTCCAGATACTCCGGCTCTATTCCCTTTACCAGTTCCTTCGCAGATCCACGCTCTGTCTCCTGTTCCAGACGATATGTAGTGCATCCCTCCGGCTTATCAAAACGCTGGCTGACCTTTTTTCCAAAGCCAACACCCTTGCCAAGAATCACATACTCCTTATTTTCATCCATATCAATGGCTATAACACCATTATTATTTAATACCTTGCTAACTCTGTACATCTCTGTCGTAATCCCCTCTATAAAAATTTATTGCCATTATAATAATTTTCCCTTTGGTCATAAGACTGCTATAGTTTACCATATTTTGAATAAGAATCCTACCCGTCACACAAATTTGTTACATTTTTGATTTCCAGATCCCCCCTGCAAAAAGGGTAAAAAAACAGTCAGATAATCAAGATGTCATCTCTTTTGATCATCCAACTGTTTTTTGATAACAATATTATTCCAGTGTCTCCACCGCAAACAACGGTTCACCGGCCTTGATCTCACCGTTTGCCAGAAGTCTGATCCTCTGGTTGTCTTCCGGTTCAGTATCAAGGATAGGGGAAGTGATAGACGGAGCATTAGCAGTTAAGAACTCCAAATCCAGTTTCATCATCGGATCACCTTTTTTCACTTTCTGACCCTCTGTTACCAGGATTTCGAAGCCTTTTCCTTCCAGTTTTACAGTGTCGATTCCCATATGAAGAAGCATAGGGATACCGGAATCTGTCTGGAAACCTATAGCATGTTTTGTATCAAAAATAAACTCAACTTCACCGTCTGCAGGTGCATATACAGTACCTTCTGTTGGTGTCACCACTGCACCGTCACCCATCATTTTTCCTGCAAATCCCTCATCCGGTGCAGTAGAAAGATCTGCTGCGATTCCGTCTACAGGGCTGTAAATGATTGCTGTTTTTCTGATCTTTTCTTCTTTTACAGGTGCCAAGGACTGTGCTGTACCTGCATTTTTGTCCTCAACCTCTGCACTGTTCTGTCCTGCTGCAGCATTTTCCTGTACCTGTACATTATCCGGTGTCTCATCCGCGAATTCGTTGGGAGCAGTTTCCAGATATTCTTCCAGCTTCGCCTTGATAACAGTTACATGAGGTCCATAGATAACCTGTACGCCCTGTCCTTTTTTCACGATTCCTCTGGAATCTGTCTGTTTCAGAAGTTCATCACGAACTCTCTCAGGCTCTGCAACTGTGATACGAAGTCTTGTCGCACAACAGTCAACATCTACGATATTTTTCTTTCCGCCAAGGCCTCTGGTGATCAGTTCACTTACCGGATCACCGGAGGTTGCTGCAGCTGCACCGGCTGTCTTTCCGGCTTCTTTTCTTGCATTTACATCAGCTTTTGTATAAAGCTTTGTCTCTGTATCATCATCTTCACGTCCAGGAGTCTTGAAATTAAATTTCCTGATCATAAATGTAAAGATTACATAATACAGGATAAAGTAAATAATACCAACCGGAATGATCCTCAGCCAGCTTGTTTTTGCATTTCCCTGCAGGATACCAAAGAGGAACAGGTCAAGGAAACCGCCTGAGAAAGTAAGTCCTACTGCAATATTCAGCATATGTGCGATCATATAAGCCGCACCTGCCAGGATCACCTGAACTACGAACAATGCCGGAGCTACAAACAGGAATGAGAATTCCAGCGGTTCAGTGATACCAGTAAACATACATGCCAGCGCTGCGGAAAGAAGAAGTCCGCCTGCCGCTTTTTTCTTCTCAGGTTTTGCACAGCGATACATAGCCAGCGCTGCTCCCGGAAGACCAAAAATCATAAAGATAAACTCACCAGAGAAATATCTGGTTGCATCCGCACTGAAATGTGCTATATTTGCAGAATCAGCAAGCTGTGCAAAGAAGATATTCTGTCCGCCCTGCACCACCTGTCCTGCAACTTCCATAGTTCCGCCCACTGCTGTCTGCCAGAATGGCATATAAAATACATGATGCAGCCCAAAGGGGATCAGTGCTCGTTTAATAATACCAAAAATCAGAGTTCCCAGATATCCACTTCCTGTTACCAGACCGCCCAGAGCATAAATACCGTTCTGAACTACCGGCCATACAAAATACATCAGGATTCCCACAAACATATATACGATCGTAGAAATGATCGGTATAAATCTTGAGCCGCCAAAGAATGACAGCGCATTCGGAAGCACAATTTTGTGGAAACGGTTATGAAGTGCCGCAACACCAAGACCTACGATAATACCGCCGAATACACCCATCTGCAGAGACTGGATCCCGCATACAGAAGTAATGGTTCCTTCCAGTACATCTGCTGCTATCTGACCGTCTGCTGTGATTTCATTGTTGATAAGAAGCATGGCACTGACAGCCACATTCATAACGAAATATGCAATCAGCGCAGAAAGAGCAGCAACCTCTTTCTCTTTCTTTGCCATACCAATGGCAACACCAACAGCAAAGATCAGCGGCAGATTGTCAAATACAGCACTTCCAACCTTGTTCATAATGATCAGAAGAGAATTAAGTAATGTTCCACTTCCCAGAATCTTCTGCAATCCATAGGTAGCGATAGTTGTTTCATTTGTAAAGGAACTGCCGATACCAAGCAGCAAACCTGCAACAGGGAGAATTGCGATCGGAAGCATAAAGGATCTTCCCACACGCTGCAAAACTCCAAAAATCTTGTCTTTCATGTTCTTTTGTCTCCTTTTCCTTATTCGTGCGAATAAACCGTCTTGTTTTCGGGAGATTAAAACCTTCTGACATATGATTATTCCGCGTTTTACCACATAAAATACATCAAAAAAAGGCACTAACCCCCATAAACATTAAAAAATAACATTTATGACCGGTTAATGCCTGCCTGTCCAGTAACACACCAAATCTGTGCTATACTATAAAGGATTATTTATTCCCTGTCAAGATACTCAGGAAAATTTTTCACAAAATATTTTTGCATTTCATGAATCGATCTCTGTAATGACCATTTATTATTTTTCAAAGCCGCAACATTCTCTGCATCCTTCCGATCTGATAGAAATTTATTGATTTCCCACTGCCGCAGGCGGCACGTTCAACTTGATCACTCTGTCTTCCCATTTTAATCCATTCAGATCTACAGAAATGTACACCCATTCATCGCTGAGTTTAGGCTCTTTTCAGGGGGATTTTATCAGTTTCTCTCTTCCAGATATTCCAGACATTCATTCATATCTTTAATACCAAGTTCCTTGCGTACTTTATCCTGAATTTCCACCAGACATTCCAAAAGAAGAGGATTAAATATTCCGCATTCTCCATTTAGGATCATCTCCATTGCCTTTTCATGAGAATATGCTTTCTTATATACCCGGTCACTTACCAGGGCATCATACACATCTGCCAGTGATACCACCTGGGCAGATATGGGGATTTCTTCTCCCTTCAGGCCATCCGGATATCCTTTTCCATCATAACGTTCATGATGCCAGCGGCATATTTCATAGGCATATTTCATCATCTCTTCATCATGATACATTTCCAGCCTGTCAAGCATCCGGGCACCTATGATCGTGTGCTGTTTCATGGCTTCAAATTCTTCCTTTGTAAGCTTTCCGGGTTTATTCAGAATTTTTTCATCAATTCCAATCTTACCGATATCATGAAGTGCGGAAGCTGTGGCGATCATATGCTGCTGAGACCAGGAAAGATCGTAATTCTCTGATTTTCGCATCAATTTCTCCAGCAAAAGCTGAGTCAGAATATTAATATGCAACACATGAAGCCCGCTTTCACCATTTCGGAACTCTACAATCTGACTGAGAATCCCGGTCATCATACGGTTGTTTTTCTCTTTTTCATAAATCTGATCTGTTACCAAATGGATCAGACGCCTTTGCTTGGCATAAAGCTTGATCATATTGATAACCCGCTGATATACCACCTTAGCATCAAATGGTCTGCTTATATAATCCGAAGCCCCCAGTTCGTAGGCACGGCGGATATAACTCTCTGATCCTTCACTGGAAATCATGATCACCGGTATATCCTCGATCCATTTATCTCTGTTCATATAGGCGAGTACTTCAAATCCATCCATTTTTGGCATAATAATATCCAACAGAACCAATGAGATTTCAGGTCCATACTGCTCCAGCATCTTCAGAGCCTCTTCCCCGTCACAGGCCTCCAGTATCCGGTATTCTTTTCCCAGAATTTCCTTAAGTATCTCACGGTTCATTTCAGAATCATCAACAACCAGAAGCTGAGGCAGGTTTCTTTTTTCCATCTTGTCTGTATTTTGCTTCTGCTCCCACCGGGTCACTACTATATTTTTATGTCCCTTGGCCATATACATAAGTCTGTCTGCTTTGGTGATTGCTTCCTCCAATCTGCCATGGGTAAACATAGCTCCACCAATGCTCACTGAAAGCTTCCGACGATTAAAACCCGGAATATGCGTCGCATGGATCTTCTCCTGGATCATACGGAGCTTCTGTGAAAAGACTTCCTTCTCAATTCCGGGCAGGATCAGCAGAAATTCATCTCCTCCATAGCGCACCAGAATATCCGTGCGACGGATATAATGTCGAATTACATTTACTACGGTTGTCAGTACCAGATCTCCTCCATCATGACCATAAGTGTCATTGAACAATTTGAAATCATCCAGATCGATAACTGCAACTCCGGCATTCAAAGACATATTTTTGACTTTTTCCTCAAAATATCTGCGATTATACGCCCCTGTCAGCACATCCCTATACAGCTTTTCGCTATATACAGTCAGCTTTTCCGTCAGTTTTTCATATCCTTCCTCATCAGTCAGTGTGTTTTCGTCCAGCTTTTTCAGCATTTCCATTACATAAGGCTCACTGTCAATCTCCAGATACCTTGCAAATACCTGATACATATCAGAATCGAGAAATTCAATTTTGGATGTCTGTTTCTTCTCCTCCAGTGCTTTAAGGGAAATACAATTCTCACATCTTTTATCTTTATTCCAGAAAGCATAACACTGGCAAAGATTTTCTCTTCCTGCAAGCTTACTTTCCATTCCGGCAGCCTGCAGATCACTCCCTTTCAGGAGACGGACTACATCAAAAATCTCCCGAAGCACCTCCATTTTATTCTCTGCTTCCTGCATCGTCATTTGTTTCCACTCAATCATTATTCCCAGCCTCTCACGAACAACAGCTTTTTTCTGCAATATAAACTTGTATTATTATACCACTTACTCATCATGCAGTACAACAATAATATTTTTTCCTAATTTCATAAAGGGAGCGCCTCAAAAACAGTCCTTGAGGCGTGCGACCCCGCCAGACCTGTTCAGTATTAATACCAGTCCCGGCAGAGGATTCTCCCCTAACTGCCTCTATCAGTTAACTCATGCCAGGTTTTACTATTCCAATTTGTTCTAAAACATGTTATACTCAAAAAGCTGTCGAACCTCCAGCAGAAAGGAGGTGGACTCCATGGAAGAAATTCTCACCACATTTCTTGTCTCTGTTATAGCAGGCGTAGTTAGCTACTACATATGCAAATGGCTGGACAGCAGACGATAGACAGCAACAGTCTAAACGGAATAGCTCACCGTAACGAGCAAGAAAGCCCCCAGAGCTGGCACTCTGAGGGCTTTTGTTTTGCTTCAAGGAATCTCACCACATTCCTTAGCTACTGTTAGTATATTCGCAATGTGCCAAAAAGTCAACTCAAAAATAGTGGGTGAAAAAGCCACAGACTGGGTGGGTGCCAGTCTGTGGCTATCTTAAGATAATCTTATTTGCCCTCCGTAGTTTTACATTGCAAAATCTTCTCCAGTTCAGCTACTCTTTTAAGTACTTCTGTTGTCTCTTTTTGGTCCTTTATTTTTTCTTTTTCAGCAAAATCCGCTCTCTGACGTTCCCTTTCTGTATTTTTGCGTTCAGCTTCCTGACCTTTTTCATACATGATCGTATCTCTCTCAAATCCCTTCATATAGATTAATGACACCGTTACTGAAAACTTATAAAAAATTATAAACTTTTATGTTCCATTCCTACTTCAACGAATATGCTTTTGATGATATAAATATCCATCTACTCACAGGTTTTTGTACTCTTCAGGGGTTTCCATATTTTCGAATATTTTTTTCGTTTTTGAAGCATATTCCGCAGACCAATAAGCAAATTCGTCAGTTTTTACTTGATCGTTTAAGTTAACAGATAAAAAAGTTTACACACGAAAAAAGAAGGGAAAGCCAGACTTTTTTGTATGACTTTCTCCCTTCTTTTATCCATTTTATTTTGCCTTAAATACAGCGACTTTCTCTTTTGACAGATCAATCTTATCCGGAAGGATGGAAGTCTTCTCAGTGGATTCCGATGTTGTGAATCCTGTTGAGTCGGAAGTATTTGACTTCATCGCATCCTGCAGAGTATTGCTTACTGTCACATTTGCAGAAAAGATATCTGTTCCTGTGGAAGCTGCTGCATCACCTGTTGTTATGCTTACCGTACTGCTGCTCTGCATTTCCTGAATCTGTTCCTGTGTCGGGTAGAAGGATGGCTGGCGGATGTAACGGAAGCTTGCACTGTATGCTTCGCCTACTGTTACTCCATTCTTGCCGGAGGAGCAGTGTACTGCGATCCAGTCACCTGCGTCTGTTTTACCGCAGAGAATACCTACATGATTATCGCTTCCTGCTTCCGGTCCTTTCTGGAACACCAGATCTCCGGGCTGTGCATCTGCCTCAGTTACCACGTTTGCTTTCTCCCATTGATCGGAAGTTCCGTCGCCTACAGCTTCCTGCATTGCTTTATCCTGATATCCGTTGATCACTGCCCAGGTGACAAAACCACTACAGTCCAGTCCGTATGCGCGGATGGTTCCGGTGCTCTTGCTTCCCTCGGCTGATACCTTCTCGCTGGTTCCCCAGCCTGGATCTTCACCGATCACTGTGGATTTGCCGCCCCAGAAGTAACCGACTTTACCAACCAGTGAATAGGCTGCGGAGATAACATTTACTCTTTCCTCGGAAATATCATCTCCTACGCTCTCGCGGACAAAACCGTTGGCAGCTGTTACTACCGCGCAGAGGAGTTTGCAGTCTGTTTCCACATATTTCTTAAGGATCGTACGATCCTTCTTTGCGATTTTATTTTTCTTAATATAGTAGTTGATTTTACGATTAGCGTATGTAACGTGAGTGATATCCTGCTTGTCCCTTACGATCGGGTTCATCTCTGCAAAGATTTTCGCAAGGTCTTTCTTACAGGAAGAATCCAGGGTAAATTCTGTTTTTCCGTCCTGGCTCTGCTGATATACATAGACTGCAAGGATATCCTGCCAGTTTCTTACCAGAAGACTGTCTGCAGATGTGGTGGTCTTGCTGCCGTTTACATCGCTGGCATCTGCTACTTTGTTCTTCTCTTTATATTCCTTCTCGATCTCATCCATAACAGAAGCGAAATCATCTGAGAAGGTCAGATTGTAGTTATTCTTCAGACTGTCCAGATAGAAATCCTTACCTGCGTGGATATTGGACGCATAATATACCGGAGTTCCAGTCTGTGCAGCACTGGTATTACTCGTAAATGGATTATTCGTATTCGCATTGTTCTTCTGCGCTTCCAGCTGAGCAATAGTCGCTTCTGCCTGAACCAGCAGATTATAATTAGAAACCTGTGCCTTCTCTGTATCAGACAGGGCATTATATGCAGTGCGGATGCTCTGAACAGTGGCTTTCTTCTCCAGCGTGATGGTCTGTGCGTTCAACTCATTGATTCTGTCGATCACATCCTGGGCTGCCTTCGTAATCTGTGAAGACGGTGTTGGTGTAGGATTCGCAGGTGTCGGAGTCGGATCTGTTGGTGTCGGAGTCGGATCTGCCGGTGCAGGTGTTGGCTCTGCAGGTGTTGGTGTCGGATCTGTTGGTGTCGGATCTACCGGTGCAGGTGTCGGGTCTGCAGGTGTCGGATCTACCGGCGCAGGTGTTGGCTCTGCAGGAGTCGGATCTGCCGGCGCCGGATCCTCTGATCCTGAATCAAAATCACCGGAATCGCTGAAATCAGAACCGTCTGCTGTATACGCAGCAGTATCCTCTGCTGCAAGTACGGACGCAGGACCGGATAATACCATTCCTGACATCAATGTCAGACATAAGAATCTGGTAAGATACTTGTTTTTCATATATCTAAATTGCTCCCTTCTTACTGTGAGCATGTCCTTACCCCCTGTTTATAAGGGCATACTGTCTAAATTACTTTTCACATTATTATGTTATTTCATAAGTAAATTATCCCAAAATATTAACCTGTTTTATTCTAGCATAATCATTTTTTGAAATCAACAGCTCAAGGCAGGTAAATTCCAGATTTGACCAAAATTCATTTTTTTGTCACATTTTAACCGAATCAAGCAGTGAGAAAGATATATTTCAGAATGCAGGAAGGCTGTGCGGATATGATTTCCACACAGCCTTCCTGTATTCTTAGCGTATCTCTGTCAGGCTGCCTGAATGGCTCCTGCAAAGTTCTTATTACCAATGCAGATCTGTATCAGTCCCTGCACTACCTGAAAACACATATTCAGGATAAAGCGGATATCCTCTTCCACGCTGCGGAGCTTGTTGAGGTATTTCTCATGAGTAGCTTCGATATAATCGATCAGGGTGGGGAAATCTGCGAAGCGGATGGCCGGTTCCAGATATGCATGTGCTTCTCCCTGCTGTATACATTCTTTCAGTCTGTTCTTAAGTACTTTCTCATAATGATTATGCTGGCTGAAGCTTCCTGTATATGTTTTGTTATGAGGAAAGGTAAAATAATCCGCCATATAGTGGATCACTTCGCCGAACCGCCGCCAGTAAACTCTCTGGTTACTCTCATCCGGTCTGATATCTGCCAGTTCTTTCATCCGGTTCTTGACATCTTCAAATGTTCCGTAGAACTCGTGTCTCCTGGTGATAAAGGACGGTTTGATATCCGGCAGAATGCTGCCCAGGCAGAAAGCCTTTCTGTGAGACTGCAGGCTTGCTGTGGTCTGCATCTGATCCGCAAGGTATCTTGCTAATAAAATATGTGATTTTTTACGCAATTTTCTTCCTCTTCTTTCTTTTGAGAACCTATCATTCTTATATATGGGAACGAATAATAATCAACTTAACCAACATAGAATACTATAGCAGATTTATACCTGTTATTCAAATAAAATTTTTGTAAACTTTTTCACATTTTCAGGTCAGACAACTGTTTCAGTAATTCCAGGTCACTGTCCTTTACTTTCAGGTTTGTCTCTATCTTCTCTCCCTCAGGAGTGGTGATCGCAATTTCAATAATGCTTCCTTCTTTAAGTCCTTTGCGTGAAACTGCCTGACAGAATGCCGGGAACTTGGGATGATTGCTCTTAAAGGTGTTCCATGCGCCTGTGATCTTCATGATATTTCCTATATTGTTTCCTATGTTCATATGATTGTTGTGTCCTTTCTTATCTCAACTGATTATTCTACATTCTCAAACATCTCTGCAAATGTCATGGAGATTTTCGGAAAATCTTTCAGTGTCACTACTGTATCTGCATTGTACTGCTCAGTTTTGACACCATTTTCTCACATGTTTGACCTCATTTTTACTCCATTTTTGCGTGAAATCATGTAAAAATACGGTAAGATACGTAAAATTGTAAATTCTGCAAACCCTTTAGATCTCGCTGAAATCTGGTGTTCCGTACAGGTCGAACGGAGTTGACTGGTAGACATAGTAATTCAGCCAGTTTGTATACAGGTTGTTCGCATGTGCTCTCCACATAAGGAGCGGTCTGTTTTCCGGGTTGTTGTCTTTGTAATAATTCTCCGGGATTTCGATGGGCAGGTTTTTGCTGACATCACGTTTGTACTCACCGTCAAGAGTCACACGATCATATTCCGGATGTCCCATTACAAAGATCTTGCGGCCACCGTCTGCCATTGCAAGGAAAAGCCCTGCTTCATCGGATTCAGCAAGCACTGTCAGCTCTTTACAGTTATGGATATCCTCGATGGGAACTTCCGTATGTCTGGAATGAGGTGCAAGGAACATATCGTCGAATCCGCGTACCAGCGGAATCTTACGGTTCATCACTTTATGCCAGAAAAGACCGAACATCTTCTTATCAAGTTTGCGTTTTTTCAGTCCATAGTGGTGGTAAAGTCCTGCCTGTGCAGCCCAGCACAGATAAATGGTGGAGGTAACATGGGTGTTTGTCCAGTCCATGATCTTTACCAGTTCCTTCCAGTAGTCTACCTCTTCGAATTCCATCTGCTCTACAGGAGCACCTGTGATAATCATTCCATCGTATTTGTTATTTTTCAGTTCCGGAAATGTCTGATAAAATTTATTCAGATGACTCACAGATGTATTCTTCGCTTCATGGCTCTGTACTGCCATAAAGGTGACATCTACCTGCAGCGGCGTGTTGGAAAGGGAACGCAGAAGCTGAAGCTCTGTCTCCTCTTTCAGAGGCATCAGGTTCAGAATGAGGATCTGAATGGGGCGGATATCCTGATGGGATGCACGTGACTCATCCATCACGAAAATATTTTCTTTTTCCAGAATCTCTTTTACGGGCAGATCGCTCTGTATTTTAATTGGCATTATCTTATCTCCTGTTCTTATTATTTTATTGTTGTGCCATCTTCAGGAAATCTTCTTCAGAAAGGATCGGAATTCCCAGTTCTTTGGCTTTTTTATTCTTTGAAGAATTGGAAGTTGTGTCATTATTGATCAGGTAGTTCGTCTTCGATGTTACTGATCCGGTCACCTTGCCTCCCAGAGACTCAATAAATTCCTTTGCCTGTGCTCTGTTTGCAAAGTGCTCCACACTTCCTGTGATAACGAAATTCATGTTCCGGAAAATCTGCTCACCTGTCTTTTCTTCTTTCTTAACAGTCAGATGGCTCATCAGATGATCCAGTTTTCTGTTATTATCCTCGTTTGAAAAATAATCAGTCAGACTTCCGGCAATTACCGGTCCGATGGTATCAATAGAGCTGATCTCCTCTTTATCTGCATGGCGGATCTTCTCCAGATCATCATCAAAATGCCTGCAGATCACTTTTGCATTGGCAAGACCGATATTGGCGATTCCAAGGCTGTAGATCACCTTCGCAAGAGTAGTCTCCTTAGCTTTATCAAGGCTGGTCATCAGGTTCTCAAAGGATTTCTCCCCGAATCCGTCCATCTCCACGATCTCATCACGATGCTTTCCAATCTCAAAAATATCTCCGAAATCATGAATAAAGCCTCTTGCAATGAATTTCTCCAGTGTTGCTTCTGACAGTCCGTCAATGTTCATGGCATCCCTGCTTGCAAAAAGTGCAAAGGATTTGATCTTTTTTGCGGCACAGTCAGGATTTGTACAGTAAAGTGCCTCCACATCATTTACCTTCTGTATCTGTGTTCCATGGCCACATGCAGGGCAAGTATCCGGAATTTTCAGTTTACTGCTGCGTGTGAGGTTTTCTGCAATCTGCGGAATGATCATATTTGCTTTATATACAGTGATCGTATCCCCGATACCAAGCTGCAATTCTTTTAGAATGCTCACATTGTGTACGCTGGCGCGGCTCACAGTAGTTCCCTCCAGCTCAACCGGTTCAAAAACAGCCACCGGATTGATCAGCCCTGTTCTTGACGGGCTCCATTCGATCTCCAGAAGATGGGTTTCTCTGATCTCATCTGCCCATTTGAATGCAAAAGCATTTCTGGGAAATTTCGCCGTTCTTCCAAGGGAATCTCCGTATGCAATATCATCATAAAGAGCAACCAATCCGTCCGACGGAAAATCATTCTCAGTGATCGCAGTTGAAAAATATTCCATGGCTTCATCCAGCGTTGAAGCTGTGACTGTCCTGTATTCCACTACATCAAATCCCTGTTCTTTCAGCCATTCAAACTGCCGGGCTCTTGAATTATGGAAATCAACCCCGTCGGCGCTTACCAGCGTAAATGCGTAGAAACGCACATTCCTGCGGGCTGTGATCTCATTGTTTAACTGGCGGACAGAACCGCTGCATAAGTTTCTCGGATTCTTGTATTTCGCATCAACGTCTTCTATGGATTCATTGATCCGTTCAAAGTCCGAATAGGTAATGATCGCTTCCCCGCGTAACACCAGTCTTCCCTGATATGGGATTCTAAGAGGAACGTTCTTAAATACTCTGGCATTATTGGTGACAACCTCTCCTGTCACACCGTTTCCACGTGTAACTGCTTTGGCAAGTCCTCCATTCTCGTAGGTAAGAACGATCGTCAGTCCGTCCAGCTTCCATGACAGAAGCGTTTTGTGTTCCCCGATAAATTCCCTTAGAACTTCTCTGTCCTTAGTCTTGTCCAGAGACAGCATGGGGGATTCGTGTTCTTCTTTTGGAAGCTGGTCAACTGCCTCGTACCCTACGCTTACGGTTGGGCTGTTTGCCAGAACAGTGCCTGTCTCTTTCTCCAGAGCCTGAAGCTCGTCGTACATCTGATCGTACTCTCTGTTGCTTATGATCTCTGTATCCTGCTGGTAATACGCCTTTGCTGCCCTGTCCAGCTTTTGCACCAGCTCTTTCATTCGCATGATCGCTGCTGTTTCCATTCTGTTCTCCTGTTCTGATCACTGTTTCACTTGTGGAAGATTCCAGTAAATGGTTCAGTTCTTCCCACTCCTGTGCTGTGATCTCTCTGTATTCGCCTTCTCTGATCCCGTCCAGAGTCAGATTCATGATCCTGATCCTTTTCAGCTTCTGTACCTCATATCCCAGATACCGGCACATTCTGCGGATCTGCCGGTTCAGTCCCTGTGTCAGAATGATCCGAAAACTGCATTCTCCTGTCTGCACCACTCTGCATGGTCTGGTCACCGTATCAAGAACAGGGACTCCCTTGCTCATCCTTCGGACAAATTCCCTGTCCACCGGCTTATTCACTGTCACAAAATATTCTTTCTCATGATAGTTTCCGGCGCGCATGATCTTATTGACCAGATCTCCTTCATTTGTCAGAAGGAGAAGGCCCTGTGATTCTTTATCCAGTCTGCCCACAGGATAAACACGCAGAGGATAATCCAGATAATCTGTTACCGTCGTCTCTTCAAACTGCTGCTTTGTGCTGCACACGATCCCTCTGGGTTTGTTAAAAAGAAGCAGTACTTTTTTTTCATTTTTATGGACAGGTATATTGTCTGCACAGACCTCATCTTCCAGGCTGACTTTCTGACCGCTTTCTGCTTTTTTTCCGTTTACCGTAATCCTTCCCTCTTCGATCATCCGGTCGGCTTCCCGTCTGGAGCATATGCCTGCCTCGCTTAAATATTTGTTTATTCTGATTTTTTCGTCCATTGTTCTATTATATAATTTTTTGTACATCTTATCAACGGTGAAATTTTGATGGAATTTTTCTGGAATTTTTTTCAAAAGGGCAGGAATGGGGAATCGCCTTGTATTTTGTCAGATTTTATTGTATGATATCGAATGACAGGATATCTTTTTTGTCACTGATTTTATCAAAAAGGAGGCTTTCATGTCCGATCATTTACCACGTACAAACCGGTGGCTGATCGCACTTTCTGTTATTCTGTGTCTGATACTTGGAGGAATTTTCACCCGTTCTTCCGCTGTGACTTCACAGGCAGATGCCATCAGCGATGCCGGAGCTTTCGTGTCAGAAGATCAGGATTCTTCGGAGTTTACTTCTGAGGAAACATTGACTGATAGCAATGATAATTTTACGGATTCTTCTTCCGGGAAACTGTTTGGACGCACTTCTTCAGATTCATCTGAAACTTCTCCGGGCGGTCCTGCATTAAGCACTGATATCTCGCCTGAGGCATCAGAGGGCAGCTGGGCTTCCAGCGGAAGTAACTGGATGTTTCTGGTGGATGATAAACCATACACAGGATGGTTCACAGATACAGACGGGAAACAGTACTATATGGATGAGACCGGTATTATGCAGACAGGCTGGACAGATATCGGAAAGAAGCGGTATTATTTTGATATGGATGGTATTCTGCAGACAGGGACTGTGATAATAGATAAGAAAACTTATGAACTGGATACAGATGGTTCTCTGAAAGGTTATACGCCAAAGAAAAAATCCTCGAAGAAGAAATCTTCAGATAAGTCAGCTACCTCTGACAAGTCCGGTACATCTACGGCAAAGAAGTCGGTTGCCCTTACTTTTGATGATGGTCCCAGCTCTTTTACAGGCCGTCTTCTGGACTGTCTGGAAGAAAATAATGCAAAGGCAACTTTCTTTATGGTGGGTACTGAGATTGCCAGTTTTCCGGACGAAGTAAAACGCATGAAAAAACTGGGCTGTGAACTTGGAAACCACACTTATGACCATAAGGATCTGGCGACTCTTTCTTCGGATGAGATCAGTTCAGAAATTGCAAGAGTGGATGAACAGCTTGTAAATCTTACAGGTGAGGGAGCTTCGGTGGTCCGCCCGCCATATGGATCTGTTAATGATACTGTAAAATCAACTGTGGGAACCCCGATGATTCTGTGGTCCATTGACACTCTGGACTGGAAAACGCAGGATGTGGAATCTACGGTTGAGGAAGTCATGAATAATGTAAAAGATGGTTCCATTATTCTGATGCACGATATCTTCAGCACCTCTGTAGATGCAGCCGAGATCCTGATCCCGCAGCTTATCGAAGAAGGCTATCAGCTTGTAACAGTGCACGAACTGGCTTCCCTGCATCAGACAGAATTATCGACAGGAGTTACATACGGTGAATTTAATCGAATCAAGTAAGTCCCTTGCGGAAGTTGCGAAAAGTAATAAGAACAGCAAAATCTCCAGCAGAAGCTGACAAGAACAATGTCAGAAAAACGGAACGTAAAAATACAGGCAGTTACCACAAGGATAACCGCCTGTATTTTTTACGTTCCATATTCAATTTTATTCAAGTAAATCTCCTCTGATGTATCCGGTCTGACCGTCGTAGTCGATCTGAACCCATTCACCATCAGTACCTGTCTTCTGAACCTGATCACCTGCTGAGATCACGCCAAGGATATCAGCATCTGTGCTGGCTTCTGCGCGTACATTACATTCCTCCGAAGCAGTAAGCATCGTGCCATCTTCTGCCTCTGTTGACACACCTGCTTCCTCCCCAAGACCATTCAGGAATTCTTCAAGAGACGGATCAGATTGCTGTGCCTGATCCAGTTCATTCTGCACCTTCTTTATAAGAGCTGAAACATCACTGTCTGATAACTGTTTTTCCATATATGCGGAAATCTCAGAATCCTGTAAAGCTCCGTTATTGATCACCCAGTTCCCTTCGCTGTTCTTATATACATAGAACTGAGTCAGTGCAGGGGCCTTGGTCTCAACGCCCTGACAGATATACGAGAAACAGGCGTAAACCACGTAAGAATCATCTGTCATACCTTTCTTCGTGTACACATCGCCTACTTCATACCCTTCGATATAATCTTTCAAATTTGTGACTTTTGACTCATCAGACGGTGTAAAATCATCTTCCAGAGTCTTCAGCGTTGCAATATCTTTTTCCCCCAGAGCCTGATAATAGCTCGTGATCAATGCAGTAACATCTGCATCTGCTGTTTCCATGGGATTGGCGTCTTCTTTCTTCTCGTCAGACTCCCCTTCACTTATCGGAGAAGAAGGAACATTTCCCTGGTCTTCGGATGTGGTTTTCTGTTCATCTCCGGAATTCCCCTTATTACTTCCGGAACAGGCTCGAATGCCGCAAAACAGGACAACCACAATTATCAGAATAGCTCCACCCAGCATAAAATACCGGAGATTATCTGATAACCATTCTCTAAAATCATCCAAGTTCTTGTCCTCCTTATGAGTTACCGTTTGCTCCGTTCACTGCCGCATACGATTTCTGACAGTTCCCGATTCTGATAACTCCTGTGATACAACGCACCGGAACTGTACATACGTCCCAGGCAGCACGCCTGAAGGGAATCGAACCCCCGCACATGGTACCGGAAACCACTGCTCTATCCACTGAGCTACAGGCGCGTATCTTGAAAATCTGATTTTCAAAGGATTTATATAATTTATTTAATACAAGGTCTATATTATCATAATTACCGAAAAAAGTAAAGTTTTTTATTTTGTTACAAAAGATGCATTATTTTGTTACAAGTCAAAAATTATGGGCAGTCATACATTGTGCTGACTGCCCGGTTTTATTTACATTTTCAGATCGTCGAATTTTAATCGGATGATCACCAGGGTGATCGCCATAAGAATGATTCCTGCCGGAAGTGCGATCCATGCTGTCTGTACAAATCCTGCGATAATATAAGTCAGGAAAGATACTGCTGCTGCAACCATTGCATAGGGAAGCTGTGTGCTGACATGATTTACATGTTCACACTGCGCACCTGCTGATGCCATGATGGTTGTATCGGAAATCGGTGAACAGTGATCTCCACATACAGCACCTGCCATACATGCAGAAATAGAGATGATCATCAGTTCATGATTTGTTCCTGAGAATACATTAACAACAATCGGGATCAGGATACCAAAGGTTCCCCATGAAGTACCTGTCGCAAATGCGATAACAGCCCCGATCACAAAGATAATTGCAGGAAGGAAATTCATCAGCCCGCCTGCAGAGCTTTTAACAATTGCAGATACAAATACAGATGCACCAAGGCTGTCTGTCATGGCCTTCAATGTCCAGGCAAAAGTAAGGATCAGGATCGCAGGTACCATTGCCTTGAATCCGTCCGGAATACACGCCATACAGTCTCTGAAATTCATAACACGACGTATCAGATATAAAACAATCGTGATAACCAGTCCGAAGAAGCTTCCAAGCACCAGTCCCACAGATGCATCACTCTGTGAAAATGCAGTTACAAAATCAGTTCCGCTAAAGAAACCACCTGTATAGATCATACCGATTACGCAGCATATTACAAGGCTTACGATCGGGATCAGAAGATCGATCACCTTGCCACGCGGATTACTTTTCTCATCTTCAGCCGCGTTTGCATAAGGACGTGCAGGTGTTGTGTAGATATCGCCTTTTAAAGCATTTGTCTCATGAACACCCATTGTTCCGAATTCTACTTTCATAAGAACCATTGCCACCATCATGAAGATCGTAAGCAGTGCGTAGAAGTTATAGGGAATTGCATGTACAAACAGGGTAATTCCATCCTCTCCTTCTACAAATCCGCTGACTGCCGCAGCCCATGAAGAAATCGGTGCAATGATACATACCGGTGCTGCTGTGGCATCGATCAGGTACGCCAGCTTTGCGCGGGACACATTGTGCTTATCTGTCACAGGACGCATAACGCTTCCTACTGTCAGACAGTTAAAATAATCGTCAATAAAGATCAGTACACCAAGAATGATGGTTGAGAGTTCCGCACCAACTCTGCTTTTAATCCTCTTACCGGCCCAGCGTCCGAATGCTGCGGAACCGCCTGCCCTGTTCATCAGGCATACCATGGTTCCCAGAATAACAAGGAAGATCAGGATACCCATATTATAAGAATCTGTCAGAACGCTGATCATTCCGCCTTCAAAAATATGAAGGATTGTTCCTTCGAAATTAAAATTAGAGTAAAACAGTGCACCAACCAGTATTCCTACAAACAGTGAACTGTATACTTCTTTGGTGATCAGTGCCAGTGCAATGGCAACAAGCGGCGGAACCAACGACCAGAATGTGCCGTAAAATTTCGCAGATGCAGCCCCCTCTTCCTCTGCTGCAAGTACAGTCAGCGGACTTGCCAGTATCAGCAGCATCAGTGCTGAAAGGCAGAGCGAAAGTCTTTTTATGTTACTTTTCATTTCTTTTCTCCTTCTCTTGTAAGATATATGATATTTCGATCATAGCACGCCTCTTAATTAATGCATTTGAAACAGCTTGGCAGAATTTCACGCTCTGATGAGCCGGATCAATATGCATTATTTACGAGGATTGCTATAATCAAATCTGTAAATGTAGCAGGATTCCGTCTGTGCGATCAGTTCACAACCACACTCTGTCAGAAAATCATGGTCAACCAGCCCGATCTGTGTTACTACGAAATCTGTCTTTGATTTCTTCAACGCAGCCTGAAACCCTTCTTTATCTTCATAGATATGATAATCGATCACATCCAGCAATGCTTTCTGTCTTTTATAGAAACTGCTGTTCTCATCATAGTTTCCCGCCACTGTACTGCCTGATCTGTAGATACTTGCATTTCTGCTTATTACAGTGGCGATCCCCGCATCATACTGTCGCACAATGCTGTTAAGACTGCCGTCAAAAACAACCCTTGGAAAATCATTCTCCTGGTTCTGGTGGATCACGTCGCAGACTGCACGCAGATCATTGGGCACCTTATAAATATTCTCTGCCATTGCAAAATTGGTCACTACCCCGTCTAGCGGATTTCCCAGGATCACAAAACCTGTCAGCACAGCTGCAGCCATAAGAACTTTTATCCAGGTCTTTCTAAAAGCGGTCACAAGTCTGACTCCATAGTAGGCAACCGCTGGGATCACAGGAAGAATCCAGATAAACCGGTAATATTCATTCTCAAACTTCGCCTTTGCGATAAGATATTTTACAACCAGCGGATTATATACTGTCAGCAGCAGAAATACTGTATAGCCGATAAATATCCCGGACTTTCTTTTTCTCCCCCGGACCAGTGTGCAGATCAGTCCTACAGCAAACAGAAGAGGATACCAGCAGGAACCCCAGTACAGCCTCATACATGCATCAACAAAGCGCAGTCCCAGTTCCTGAATTGTTACACCTGCCATTTTTTTCTCCTTTCTGTATTATGATGCAGCCAGCGTCAGCAGACCGATTCTGCATGCAAAAAATACAGCTGCATATAATGCCGACGGAAGCATACACACTGCACAATATACCAGCCCCGAAAATCTCTTATTCATAACTGCTGCCGGAGCCATTCCCGCTGCGATCACGATAGGAAAGATGATAGCAGAACCGGAAAATGTCAGCGCACTGACCGCTGTGACAAACAATATGATCCAGACATTCCTGCTGTTTTTCTCCTGCAGATACCAGACGGCACACATAAGAACTGCAGGGATGGCAATGTTGGCAAGGATGGCTTTTCCCTCGTAGCTTCTGGTAAAGAAAAAAGTTCCGGAGGAATAAATCGTACCGCAAAACAGCTGTAAAACACAGACAAAGACAAGCATCAGATCTGCTTTCTTCCTGTTTCCGTCAAACAGTCTCTTACCGATCTGATAAATGATCAGATTGGCAGTCACTACATTCATACATGACATTACCTGCTTTGCCTGCACAATGGGATGGATTCCCAGAAGTCTGCACCACACTGCATTATGCATCGGATATGCGGAAAAAACATATCTGGCCTGAAATGCCTTCTGGATCGCTCCGTTAAAGGGATTATATCTGCCAAGAGTATCTGTGTATACAGAAGTACTCACTGTACCTACATAATACGCCGCATCTACTGTTGTATCCTCGTAAAAGATCACAATCAGACACTGCAGCAATACTACGGCACCTGCAAGGATAATCATCACAGAATGATTTTTCCATATTTCAGAAATGCTTCCAAATATTCCACTGCATGTTTCCGTTTGTCCGGCACGTATTTTCCGTTGTTTTTTTATTGTGCAGATAACAGCTGCGCAGATAACCAGAGCCATGATTCCTGCCCATATATAAGCCGCAGCTGTCAGGGATACCCATTTCAGTGTCATCGGTACGATCACCAGTTCAAACACTGCAAAGTAAACCAGATATCCCAGTATGAAAGTCAGGGAACAATCCCCTTTTACTTTCGATATCCGGACCAGAACAATGCCTGCTGCATAAAAAACTATAAACTCCAGGGCAAAACCTGCACAGGCAAGGCATAATTCTCTCATTCTTCCACCTTTGTCCCTGACCGGATGGATTCGCGGTTTTTCAAAATCTCCATGGCAATCTTCTCAGGAGTCATCGGAAGCTCTGTCAGACGCACACCTGTTGCATTATAAATTGCCTCAGCCAGTGCCGGACATGGAGTATCAATTACAAGCTCACCAATGGATTTGGCACCAAAAGGACCGCTCTTTTCGTAACTGCACTCGAAATCCACGCGGATATTTCCGATATCCTGTCTGGTTGGGATCTTATACTGCATAAAAGAGTTGTTGCGGATCTTACCTTTATCTGTATATTGTACGTCTTCCCAGAGAGCCATGCCAATTCCCTGTGCAATACCGCCCTCCGTCTGTACACGTGCAAGATTCGGATTGATCGGTGTACCGCAGTCAACAACCGCCACATAATCCAGAACATCCACACTGCCTGTCTCTGTATCCACCTCTACTTCTGCCATACCTACCATAAACGGCGGCGGCGAGATCGGTGAAGAATGCTGTTTCACAACCTGAAGCTCGATATTGTTAAAGAAAGTGCTCTTTAATGCAATATCTTCCAATGAAACTTTCTTCTGGGCATTTTCAGAACTGATGGCATCCATATCAACACTATAGCATTCTTCTGCATCTGTCATATGGCCTGCTGCATTTCCGTCTGCCCCATCGTCTGTCTCAAGTGTCTCATCATAGAATACACAGGAACCGTCAAAATCGACTTTTCTCTCATCTACTTCCATCATCTCTGCGCCAAGCTTACAGATTTTTTTCTTCAGCTCCTCGCAGGCCTTCATAACTGCCACACCTGTGGTATAGGTTGTGGCGGAAGCATAGGAACCGGAATCATAAGGAGAAATATCCGTATCCACACTGAATACTACGATGTTATCCATAGGTGTATTCAGACAGTCTGCCGCAATCTGTGCCATAACGGTATCACAGCCTGTTCCCATGTCCGTACATCCAAGTGCCAGTGTATAAGAACCATCTTCATTCAGCTTAATATCTGCGCCGCCTACGTCAACTCCTGCAATAGAAGAACCCTGCATAGCCATGGCAACACCGACTCCGCGGACCTTGCCATTTCCCATATCTCTGCATGGATATTTGGAATCCCAGTCCATCATCTCTTTGGCACGCGCCATACAGCGGTCCATGGAACAGCTCTGTGCATAGGGAACATCCGGATATCCCGGAAGAGGGCCGCCCTCTATAGGCATATTCATTTCTTTTACCTTAACGGGATCCATTCCCATCTTATGTGCCAGCTCATTTACTGCAGATTCCACTGCAAAAATCCCCTGGGTTGCACCATAACCACGATAGGCACCTGCCGCCTGCACATTTGTATAGACAACATCAAAAGCAAATCTGTAGGCTTCTGTATGTCTGTAAAGAGCAATTGATTTATGGCCGCTGAGTCCTACTGTTGTAGAACTGTGTTCTCCGTACGCACCTGTGTTGGACAATGTATAAAGATCAATTGCCTTGATGATACCATTCTCATCTGCACCTGCACGTACTGTAATCTCCATCTCATGGCGCGGTGAAGAGCAGATCATGGACTCATATCTGGAGAAGATCATCTTGGATGGGCGGCCTGTTTTCCAGGTCACGATCGCCGGATAGATCTCACTGACAGAGGTCTGCTTTGCACCAAAACCGCCACCGATCCTTGGCTTGATCACACGTACTTTGGAAGCAGGAATGTCCAGTGCCCTTCCAACGATCCTTCGCACATGGAATGGAATCTGTGTTGAGGACAGAACGATCAGTCTGCCGAAATGATCCATATAGCAGGCTGTGCGGAAAGTCTCCATCATAGTCTGCTGGTTTGCTCTTGTATGATAAGTGCGCTCGACAGTATATTTACATTTTGCCAGAACCTCATCTACATTTCCATGTTCTTCCACTGCGGATGCACATAAATTTCTTTTGTTATCTCCGCCAAGAGGAATTTTCAGCTTCCAGTCATCCTCCGGATGGACCAGGATCGGATTATCTTTTGCCTTGTGGATATCCAGAACCGGTGTCTCCACGCGGTAATCTACGCGGATTCTCTTCAATGCTTTATTTACCGCCTCTTCTGTCTCACCCGCAACAATGGCAACTGCATCTCCCACAAAACGTACATGACGGTCAAGGATCAGTCTGTCATCCGGACTCATCTCCGGTGCAGTCTGGCCGGCAAGGGTAAAACGTTTCTGAGGTACATCTTTATAGGTAAGGATACATGCAATTCCGGCCACCTTCTCGGCAGTACCTGTTTTAATATCTTCCACCCAGGCGTTGGCGTGGGGACTTCTCAGTATCTTCACGATCAGGCAGTCCCTTGGTGCCAGATCATCTGTATAGACAGGCTTTCCGGTTACCAGTGACATTGCATCTGTTTTACGTACAGGTTGATTTACATATTTCATCTTTATGCTTCCTCCTGTGCTTTCTTATATTTCAGGAACTTCAGGATACTCCTTGTCTGGGAAACAAAACCGGAACATCTGCACAGATTTCCCGCAAGATATTCTTTGATCTGCTCCTCTGTGGGATCTTTGATCTCGTTGAGCATCGCAAATACATTCATGATAAATCCCGGATTGCAGAAACCGCACTGTTCCGCACCTTCATTCGCCAGAAAGCTTCCAAACTCCTGCGCTTCTCTCTGCATTCCTTCCAATGTAACGATTTTCTTTCCCTCAATGCGGGCTGCAAGTGTACTGCAGGAAAGCACCGGACGACCGTCCATAAGAACTGTGCAAAGACCACAGTTCGCAGTTTCGCAGCCTCTTTTCACGCTGAAACAGCCCTGTTTTCTTAAGAAATCGATCAGCAGTGTATCCGGGGAGATCTCTGCGTGGCGGTTCACTCCGTTAAGCCAGAAATTAATATTCATTTTTCATCCCTCCTACTGCTTCCCAGGCTCTTCTTGTCAGTACTTTTACAAGAAGGGTTCTGTATTCCTTTGATCCTCGCATATTGCCTGCAGTAGGAACGTTCTCTGCCGCATATTCTGCAAAGGCTTCGATCGCCTCTTCCTTCTGCTTTTTTGTCATGTTCCGGAAATTCTTCAGGATCTGCTTCTTATCTTCCACGATCATGGCACGTGCAGGTCTGGCACCTATCACAGTCCTTGCCTCATTTCCGATCACAGAAGCTGCACAGGTCAGCACCGGGAAATCTGTTTTTATGTTTCTCTGACTTAAGTAACAGGTAAGAAGTGGCTCTTTTCGCACGATGATATTTACAAGGATGTCATTGTCCTTCTTCATATTTACAAATTCAGTCAGTGGAATACGGCCTGCATCATATAATTCTACCCATGTATCCATTCCCAGGAACATGGTCAGAACATCTGAGAAACCATATCTTCCATAAATGCTTCCTCCCACAGTGGCACAGTTTCTGAACTGTACGCCTACAATGTGGCAAAGGCTTTCTTTCATAGCTCCATGTGTGTAGGTATTCAGAGCTTCATTTGTCTCCAGGTCATGAAGCGGAGTCATACATCCGATGACAAATTCGTCATCATTCTCCGAAATCGCATCCAGCCCCAGACCGGAAAGATCAATCGCTGTGGATATTGCTCTGTTGCCCATTTTCATCCAGACCATTCCCCCAAGAATACGGGCTGTTTTCTTCTGGTTCAGTTCATAAGCTTCCGCCAGACTGTTTACCTTTACATAGCTTTTGATTTTCAGCATTATGTATCGTATCCCTTTCTTACATACTTTTCATATCTCTTGTAATATTTTGACTCGGATCTGTCGTCAGACAGCCAATTTAATATAATACCATAGCTTAAAGAAAAAATCTATAAATATCCTCTATTTCATAAATAAATTTTTGTTATTGTTCACTCCGTTCTCAGTAACGTAGCCAAAATTCATTCCAGATTGCCTGCGGTAATGGAATTTTGGCTTGTATGTCTCGGGATTTTGACATATTCATACCAAAACACCTCGCGAGATAGTGGTGTGTGAACAGTAACCAAACTATAACAATTCTATAAAATAATAATTTTATATCTTGACAATTTCAATCCAATATTGTATAGTATCAATATCAGTAATGATTATCGTTATTGAACAGATTATAACTGCAACTATCCTGAACAGTTATGATAAATCATTTGCGAGTAAACAGGGAAGGGAGGAATACCATGGCGACACTGAAATACAGCCGTCAGAGGGAATCGATTAAAGAGTTTCTAAGAACCAGAACAGATCATCCTACTGCCGATGTGGTATATGAGAATATGAAGCTCATCTATCCGAATATCAGCCTCGGTACGGTATATCGCAACTTATCTCTGCTGGCTGATCTGGGAGAGATTAAGAAGCTTTCCTCTTTCGCCGGAGCGGATCACTTTGACGGGCGGACCGAGAGGCACTGCCACTTCATGTGTATCAGATGTGAGCGGATCATCGACCTTGAGAGCGAGGGAATTCACCACATTATGGATCTTGCAGGTGAGAACTTCAAAGGAAAGATTACTGATTACAGTGCCAGATTCTTCGGCCTGTGTGAGGACTGCCTGAAAGAGACAGAAGGCAGCTCTGATAGTTCAAAGTAGTTTTTGCTTACATCATTAGTGGCCAAATTGGGAATAACAACTAATGATAAAAAGTTGCAAAAAAGCTAAAATTAAACTTGACTTTTTCAATCAAGTATGGTAATCTAAAATCACAGAAAACAGTAATAATTACTATTATCAAAAAATTACTTTTTCTACCGCACAGACGGAAAGCAATAAGAACTAAACGATGCTAAGATAATCAATTTATTTTCTGGCATCCCTAATAAATTCATTAAAAAGAAAAGGAGATTTTAATTATGACAAAATGGGTATGTAGTGTATGTGGTTATGTTTATGAAGGTGAGAAAGCTCCGGAAGCCTGTCCTGTATGTAAGGCACCGGCTGATAAATTCGTAAAGCAGGATAGTGAATTGTCATGGGCTGCTGAACACGTTGTAGGTGTTGCTCAGGGATCCAGCGAAGACATCATGGCTGATTTAAGAGCAAACTTCCAGGGTGAATGCTCTGAAGTTGGTATGTATCTTGCAATGGCAAGAGTTGCTCACAGAGAAGGCTATCCGGAAATCGGTTTATACTATGAAAAAGCAGCTTATGAAGAAGCAGAACATGCTGCTAAATTCGCTGAATTATTAGGTGAAGTTGTAACAGACAGCACAAAGAAAAACCTTCAGATGCGTGTAGAAGCCGAGAACGGTGCTACAGCTGGTAAAACAGACCTTGCTAAACGTGCAAAAGCTGCTAACCTTGACGCTATCCATGATACAGTTCATGAAATGGCAAGAGATGAAGCAAGACATGGAAAAGCATTCGCTGGTCTTCTTAAGAGATATTTCGGAGAATAATTCTATCGGAAAATCGCATAAAATAAACCTTTTAAAGGGAGAACCATTGAGGTTCTCCCTTTTTATCCGTTCGTATTTTCATCATTGGAAGCTTAACTGGATTTCGCCTGAAGTCTGGCAACCTGATCTGTCAGAGCATTCATCTTAACTTCATTAATCATAATCCTGTTCATCCAGGTAGCCGACACATCCATCTTATTGATAAGATTCAGATGATTCTCTGCAAGGATAGAAATATTCCTATCCGTTATGTTCTCCAAATGCAGTTTGATATCTGCAAAGTTATTTCTGGTCTCTTCTTCAAAACGCTTCTGACTTTCTTCCATTCGGTTCATCTGGCTTTCGAATTTATCCATTCGACTTTCGAATTTATCCATTCGCGTCCCAAATCCTCTGACCTCTGTCAAAACAGCTTCCAGTATTTGTCTGTCTGTCACCACTTTCACCTCTTCTGTAGCCCGTATCGTTCTTATGTATGTGATTGATTATATCACATACATAAAAATATGTCTATAAAAATCTATAAACATTAGAGTGTATTTGGAAAATGCGTTACTGTTCACTCCGTTCACAGTAACACGCTTCGCGATGCACAGAATTTATGCTGATCGCATAAATTCGCGCGGTATGTCTCGGGTTTTCTGTGATCTTTGCTCACAAAAAACACCTCGCGGGATATTACCAGTGAACAGTAACGAAAATGCTCCCCACAAGATGTGCGTCACAATTTGTGGGAGATTTTATTTATTATTATCATTCATCTTCTCCTCAATCGCCGCACCAACCCTGTTATAAACAGTCACAGCATCCTGAATATGCGGAATCGTATTTCCATCTGCTCCTGAAGCACCTGCGGAAACAAAGATATATTCCCTGCCCTCAATCTCCGCAAAACTCACCAGACAGTGCCCTGCCTCACTGGTATAACCGGTCTTGCCACCGAGGATTTTTCCACCTGTGACTGTCGGATCAGACAGATTTTTAAACATTGTACTGTAGTAAGTAATTCCATCCGGATGGATATTTGTAACTCCGGTAGAATGTCTGGAGGTCTCCACAATCTCACGAAACGTATCATTCTTAATGCAATACTTCATCAAAACAGCAATATCCTTAACCGTACTGTAATGATCCGGATTATGCAGTCCTGTAGAATCACAGAAATGAGTATTCTCCATTCCAAGCTTCCTTGCTTTCTTATTCATCAGCTCCGCAAAATCCGCCTCTGAACCACTGATTGTATCTGCCAGCGCAATACAGCACTCTGCCCCCGAAGGCAGCATCGCACCATAGAGAAGATCAATCACCCGAACCTCTTCCCCCGGCTGAAAACCTGCCTGCGTAGCATCCTGCTCATACAATCCGGAGAACATCTCATCCGTCAGAGTAATCTTCTCATCCAGATTATCAAAATTCTCAATCCCCAATATCACAGTCATAATCTTCGTCATAGAAGCCGGATAAATCTGAGCCTCCCCGTTAATCTCACCCAGAATCTTACCTCCCCTGGCCTGCATCAGGATCGCATTCGGACTGTTGATACCACTGATATCCACTTCCTTCAGAACCGGCTGCTCAAACTGCTCAAACCACTCCTTCACGCCCTTATTCCATCCGATCATGATAACCAGCGCACAGATAATGATCACCTCAACAAACACACAAGCCACAATCCTGCCCCGGTATCTCCACGCATAACTTCTTCCACCGCTCTTTTTCTGTCTCCTGCCAGCCACAATAACGCCTCCTGTCTGCCTCTATAACATTGCTCAGAAAAAATATATCTAACAAATCTCTAATTCATCCCCCTACTATAACACACCCTTACCAAATCCTGTAATCTTCCATTCCTGCACACCCATACATTGCATCTTTCTCCCTATATCCAATACCTTTCCGTTTTCCCCGCCCGCGAAACCATTACCATTGTACAGCACAGGAAAATATTTGTTTTCTGATACATCTACAGGAGGTGTAGCAATACTTAGCTTCCGGGAATTTGCGTTATGCTGGAAAAATTCACTGTCTGAGCGAAGCGAGTTTGAATTTTTCCGGCATGGTTTTAGCAAATTTCCGGAAGCTTAGTATTCCTGCCTCCGCAGCCGTATCAGAAAACAAATATTTTCCTGTGCGTCCCCATACCCGCCACACCAAAAAGAAACGCAAAAAGACCCCCGGAGCATCTCCGAGAGTCTTAAATTGCTAAAATCTATTATGCTAATTTCATCGGGTTGATCTTCACACCAGGTCCCATTGTCGGAGCAATAACAACGCTCTTTAAATACTGACCTTTCAGTGTGCTTGGTCTAGCCTTAACGATAGCATCGATCAGCGTCTGGAAGTTGTCGCTTAACTGTTCCTCTGTAAAGGATGCTTTACCAACCGGAACATGAATGATGTTGGTTTTATCAAGACGGTACTCAATCTTACCTGCTTTGATATCGTGAACTGCTTTAGTAACGTCCATTGTTACTGTACCAGCTTTCGGGTTTGGCATTAAACCTTTCGGTCCAAGTACACGACCAAGACGACCTACAACACCCATCATATCTGGAGTTGCAACAACAACGTCAAAGTCTAACCATCCTTCGTTCTGGATCTTCGGAATAAGATCCTCAGCTCCTACGAATTCAGCACCTGCTGCTTTTGCTTCTTCAGCTTTAGCATCTTTAGCGAATACTAAAACACGAACTTTTTTACCAGTACCATGTGGCAGAACTACTGCACCACGGATCTGCTGGTCTGCATGACGTCCATCGCAGCCTGTACGGATATGAACTTCGATAGTTTCGTCAAATTTAGCAACTGCAGCTTTTTTAACTAAGCTGATAGCTTCTGCGGTATCATATAATGTAGCGCGGTCTACTGCTTTAGCAGCTTCCACGTATTTCTTTCCTCGTTTCATTTCTATAACCTCCTGTGGTATTTGCGGGGAACGCCCTCCCACTTACTATTTAATATTAAAATTAATCAACTACTTCGATTCCCATACTTCTTGCAGTACCAGCGATCATGCTCATAGCTGCTTCAAGGGATGCTGCATTTAAGTCTTTCATCTTAAGTTCAGCGATTTCCTGAACCTGAGCTTTAGTAACCTTAGCAACTTTTGTCTTGTTCGGTACGCCGGAACCGGATTTGATCTTAGCAGCTTTCTTAAGAAGAACTGCAGCCGGCGGAGTTTTGGTTATGAAGCTGAAACTTCTGTCTGCATAAACAGTGATAACTACAGGAATGATTAAGTCTCCCTGATCTGCTGTTCTTGCATTGAACTCTTTTGTGAACTGAACGATATTTACACCGTGCTGTCCAAGAGCTGGACCTACAGGTGGTGCTGGAGTTGCTTTACCAGCCGGAATCTGTAATTTGATATATCCTGTTACTTTCTTTGCCATTTTTCGGCACCTCCTATGTGGTATTGGCGGGGGTTTATGGTCCCTCCCACGATATTGTTACCTTTGCTTGTTACATCTGTTTGATTTCTGCGAAACTAATTTCTACCGGCGTTTCGCGGCCGAAAAGTTCAACATTGATCGTTGCTGTCTGTTTCTGCACATTAAGGGCAGTGATAACACCAACGGTATCTTTCCAGGCACCGCCTGTGACAACAACTGTATCACCCTCTGCGAAATCGACCTGAATTTCCTCTTTCTTGATACCAAGAGGAAGCATCTCTTCCTCGGTCAACGGTACCGGCTTGGACCCTGGTCCAACGAAGCCTGTCACACCTCTGGTGTTACGGACAACATACCATGTATCGTCATTCATAACCATGTTGAGAAGTACATAGCCAGGAAACATTTTCTTCTGAACCTGTTTCAGAGCCCCGTTTTTCAGCTCAGCCACTTCCTGCAGCGGAACACGAACTTCAAGGATCTGGTCTTCCAGGTGTCTGTTTTCGATGGTTTTTTCAATATCAACTTTTACTTTGTTCTCATACCCGGAATAAGTATGAACAACATACCATTTCGCTTCTGACATACAATCACCTTATCCTTATTTCATTAAAAGATTAATGCCTTCGAGAATAAATGAATCCATGACGCTGATCAGTACGCAAAGCACGATCGACACGCAAACTACCACGATAGTCTGCTTAATCAGTTCATTGCGGTCTGTCCAGACAATCTTCCTGAATTCTGACTGAAGTCCCTGAAACCAACTCTTCTTCTGGCTCTTGCCAGCAGATTTTTCATTTCCTTGCATAGCCTGACCTCACAATTCTCTGTGAGTAACTGTTTCGTCCAGTTACCTTGGATTACTTTGTTTCCTTATGCAGAGTGTGTTTGCGGCAGAACTTACAATATTTCTGAGTTTCCATTCTCTCAGGATGGTTCTTTTTCTCCTTAGTCATATTGTAGTTACGCTGCTTGCACTCGGTACATGCTAATGTAATCTTAACGCGCACAACTTCCACCTCCAGTGTTTTCATTTGCACGGTCATTTTCCTCATGCCGGACGATGTATCCGTCATCTTTTCGGGCATAAAAAAAAGACCTAACTTCCATGTCGCTTGTCAAGTTTATCACACATGGCATGCCTAAGTCAAGTCTTTTCTTATTATTTATGCCTATATTTCATCACATATTTTTTACAGGAACTTCCCTAATCTGCCTTTACCCGGTCGGCTCTGTCTGAAATATGATAGGAACCCTTGAAGGTACGTTTCACCTGATACAGACATCCGTCTGCCTCCTCATACAGGTCCTGGAAAGTGATATCTCTTCCATCTGAGAAAACAATCCCCATAGATGCGGAGATCATTACCTCCAGGTTTTCTTTCACATAATCAATATGCAGCTTCGCAGAAAGTACACGCAGACTCTCCTCCGCCGCTTCCCTGGTCATATCCGGCAGAAATACTACAAACTCATCACCGCCCAGACGACAGACGATGTCCTGAGCCCTGCAATGCTTCTTCATGATCAGGACAACCTCGCAGAGAGCCCTGTCTCCCCACATATGTCCCATGACATCATTGAGCGTTTTGAAATTATCCAGATCCACAATAGCAAAAGTATTTACACATCCCGGATGAAGTTCCTGCACAAGCATCTGGTTTATAGCAGATGTGCCCGCTGCCCTGTTCATGGCACCTGTCAGAAGATCCGTCCTTGCCTCCTTCTGAAGCTTGAGCATATCATTCTCCATATCCGTAACATCCTCGATACTGCCGACCATACGGGACACTTTTCCCGATTCATCGTACAGATTCGTAGTCTTGATCTGCAGATACCGCATACGACCTCCTGCCCATACTTTCGCCTTCTGTGAATGCAAAGCTTCAGCAGAATCTGCCCTGGCGAATATATCCCTGATCACAGAACAGGTTTCCGGATTGATCTCCCTGATTTTCCGAAGCATGACCGGTACGCTGAGCTCTGACTGATCCAGTCCCAGATTCTGATATTTGTCATTCAGAAACTGTATCTGTTCTGTTTCCACATCATAAGTAAAAACGCACAGGTCACTCTCCCTTGCTGTGATGCGGTAAGTTTCCTCATTCAGCATAAGCTGACGGTTCAGATTGCGGATAGCGATCCTGTCCTCACGCCGGAAATACAGATAAACTCCAATAACTACTATAAGACTCAGGATGATCACCAGTGTAATCACAAATACCCATATCCGGTATCTGAGTCCTGCCTGATGAATATACCTGTTATCAGCCATTGTTACCGCAAACAACTTTGTACCGTCCACAGGTGCCGCAGTCACCATATAATCTCCATCTTCATCTGAAATCGCAAAGTAATATCGGAATCCACTGTCCATCTGGGACTTAATATCGGAAATCGGCAGACTCAGTTCACGCCCCTCCAGCCAGGTCAGGAAATCATTACCAAAAGTGTCATTGCCGCCATCAGGCACAATATATTTTCCATGATTATCCATCACAAAAAGCCCTGCATATCCTTTTCTACGGTCTGCCTTTCCATATACGTCCAGACTGCTGCACGGAAGCGTCCCACAGAGCACTCCCTTAATCTGCTGTGCCTCATTTTTGACAGGTACTGACAATATCACTCCATCTGCATAGGAATATCCATTTTCTGCCAGACCCCTGTTACCTAACACAGCCATCAGGAAATATTCTTTCAGGGAATAAGCCTGTCCGTCCTGCACGCAGCGGCCATCCTCACTGATAATCTTCAGCGAATCAAACTTCTCTGTGTGACGGTGAAATTTCTCCCTCAGCATCTCCTCTGTCTGTACTTCATCTAAAGGCATATCACTGATATAATCTGCCGCACACTCCAGAAGATCATAGTACATATCAATCCGGCTTCCGACAAGTGCTGCATTCTGCTCTGTCCATTCCAGAAGAGAATCTCTGGCTCTGGAATTCTCTGTTTTCATCACAAAACTATTAAAATAAAATAAGACAGCTGTAATGATAATCACTGCGATCAGTCCTGCCATAAACAGAATCCGCTTTCGCTTCTTTTTATCATCTGTGCCGTTCTTATCATCAAATCTTTTCATACGCAGCTTTCTCTCCTCCGCTCTCGTTCTGCCTATGATAAAGTCATATACTGCCAGTCCTTTCTACAGACTGGCAGTTATGTCTTGTATTTCATTATATGGACCTGTGGAGAGATTGTCAAACAGAACGTCACTATGCACATATGAAAAGCGGAGCCCGCAAACGGACTCCGCTCTGGTGTTACTTATTTATCATTTTTTCTTTTCTTCTTGTAGAAGATCCCGCCTGCAATGGCAAGGGCTGCTATTACAAGAACTGCTGCATAAGCACCGATCGGGGTGTTATCGCCGGTCTTGACTCCGATTACCCGCTTGCTGTCACTTTCGTGTACCTGAGCTGTTGTTCCACCGGAAGTTGTTGTGGTTGTATTGCCTGATGGTGTTGACGGTGTAGGAGTCGGAGTTATCTGCTCTTCCTCATCTACCGTATTAACGATTGTAATCGCGCCTTCCAGATTATCTTTATCCAGACTTACGGTTCCCTCTCCGCTTACTTCATAAGCAAATACATCTTTGTCAATCGGGGTTCCTGTCTCATCTGTTTCCATTACATAATAGGTAACCGGTTCTGAACCATCTTCGCCTCCAAGAGGAACATCCACAGTAATTGTGTCGTTCTGAAGAAGTTCATAAACCATACCGTTGAGCAGGACATAAGTTCCATTTGCGTCCTTGGTAAAGATACCTGCATAGAACGTATCGTCCACATCTGCAGATTCACCATCTTTTATTACATTCTTTGTGATATTAATAGTTCCATTATAAGCAAATCCATCCGGGAAGTCATAATATACGTTGTTAAGTGTCACACTGTTATCGCTTTTACTCTTCACGTTTACAGTTGCATCACCATCTTCAACTGTACAGATAAAGCTTCCGATATCTCCCGTCTGGAAATCATCATAAGCGATCGGGGTACCATTTGCATCTGTCTCAAATATATAATAGGTTCCTTTCGGAAGTCCTGTAAAGGATACACTTCCTGAAGAGCCATTATGAATCTGAACTGTCTGCAGATAAGCGCCGCCATAAGGATGCTCGCCTGCCGGATCTGTAAAGATTCCGATGTAAGTGGTGTAATCCTTTGCAAAAGCTTCTACAACATTTGCATTCTCGTCTACAAGACTGATCTTCTTGGTTACTGTGACACTGCCTTCTTTTCCGTCACTCTTCTTATCTGTCATAGTTACCGTAACTTTGCCATCTGCCGGAACTGTAAATTCCTGCTCTGCCGCTATCTCGTAACCGTTCGGTGCCTGCTGTTCGGAGAGATAATAAGTCTTTCCTGCTGCCAGTGCGCCTTCAATTACATGTGGCTCGGAAGTTGATGTCCAGGTTTCAATGATCTGTCGTGTCTGCGGATCACGGATTGCCATGGATGCACCCGCAAGTGCGTTTCCATTTTCATCCACTTTCTCAATCGTAATGCTGGTTGCTTTGTTTGTTGCCTTTGTCTTAATTGTTACCGGGTTACCTTTCGCATCAAAGGAAGAAGCATCTACTTTGAAACTAATCTTATCATTAGAAAGGACATATCCGTCCGGTGCTGTTGTTTCCTGGAAGTAATAGCTTCTCCACATCAGTCCGGTGATCGTGATCTTGCCATCTTTTCCTGTGACAAGTGTTGTCTCTGTATTCTCTGAAGCTGTCAGGGAATAAGTGTAATTTCCATCCTCATTTCTACGGACTGCAACCTGTTTTCCATTGGAGTCGTACAGTGCAAACTGTGCTCCTGCAAGAGTCTTAGTCTCTGCTGTATTGTATTTGGTAAGTTCCACTGTTCCATATCCCTTACCATTTACAACTGTCTGTGAAAAATCTGCCACTGCATTGGCAACCTTGCCTGCTCCGGCATTGACTCCGATAATGAAGCTGTATTTCACAGGATTCCCATTTGCATCTTTAGGAATCAGATATCCGTCCGGTGCTTTGGATTCTACAAAATAATAGCTGTTTGCCGGGAGACCGCTTACGCTGATCTTACCATTGCTGTCGGAAGTGTATCTGCCATACAGATCATAGCCACTGCCATTTGCTTTCGCTGCATACAGTTCAAACTCTGCGCCTGAAAGCGGTGTCTTGCCGTCCTCGGCTGTCTTTGTGATAGAAGCTGTTCCTGCAAAAGTATTGGCAAATTTAATTGCTGTTGCATCTTTTATTGTGGTTCCGGATACTGTCTGAATCTTGCTTGAGGTTGACAATGTTCCATCACCTTTGTCTTTGATCGTTACTGTTACTTTGTACAATGTGGAATCATAAGTGATTCCGTCTGCTTTCTCCGCAGCTGCGACTGTCTCGCGTACGTAATAAGTCTTCTCTGCAGATCCTGTTGCTGCTGTAAGTGACTGGTCATAAGTCAGCGGCTGGAATGCGAAGTTTCCGTCTGCTGTGTTCTTCACTGTCTGAAGAACCGTCTTCTGATCCTGGTCGAGAAGTTCGAAGGTGAACTGGTCTTTCACAAGCGGACTGCCGGAAAGAGTTTTCGTTCCCTTCAGGGTAATGCTGCCGGAGGCTTTGTAAGTATTATGGAATACGAGCGTATCCGGTGAATATTCACGTTCTCCGGTTCCATCTATAGTTCTCACTGTAGTTTTCAGCTTGTCAGAACCAGTTTCTGCGTCTTCAACTGTTACTTTTACGATATAAGACTCACCGCTGTAAGTATAGCCAGCCGGATCCTGTGCTTTTCTTACCTCGCTGATACGGAAGTAATAAGTACCAATATCATAAATATCCTTCTCACCCGAAGCATGTTTAAATTCCAGTTCTGGGAAGGTGATCGTTCCATCTTCTTTATTGGATGCGATAACATCTTTTCCGTCTTTGGTAACTGCTTTATAAGTTCCGTTCAGGGAATCAGATACTTCCAGTCTGAATTCAAACTGTCCTTTCTGTGCTTTACGTCCCGTCAGAGATTTTACTGCGCCAAGCTGCAGTGTGTTACCTCCTGTGTAAGTGTTCGTAAATACAGCTTCATTTACATCTCCAATCACACTGGTCTCTTTTCCGGTGTCTGCATCTTTTGTTGTATCAATTGTATGATATGTAACTGTTTTATTCAGAGTACCGTTATGATTATCAGTGACTTCTACATAGATATAAACAGGTTTCTGTGCATACATATATCCATCAAGCTGGCCATCAATCTCTGTCAGTTTGTATACATATTTACCGGTTTCATCTACAACTGTGTCATTTCCATCCTTATCTTTAACAGTTCCCTTCGTATAGGTGATCCCATTAAATGTAACGCTTCCATCTTTCTGGTTTGCTACCTCTTTCTGAATCTCCTTCAGGGTAAGATCTTCCAACGCCTGAGCTGTATCTGGGAACTCTTTATTCGCTTCAAGTTTTATTCCTTCGAGATTGAACTTAAAGCTTCCACTCTCCAGTTCCTGTTTTCTGGTTGCAGGGAGAACTCTCTTTGTTGCTGTTGGTGTGAATGTTGCTTTAGCTTCATAAGTATTTATGAAATCAAAACTGTAGTTATTTAAATTCGTGCTGCTATCCTGACTGACTTCTGTTCCTGATTTCTTTATAGATGTGACAGTTGTCGTAATCTGACCATTTCCGGCATCTGCGAGCTGTACCGTCACTTCATACTCCGTTTTATCATAAGTATAGCCGTCTTTTTTGTCATTTCGTTCTTTGATCAGATAAGTACGGAGAAGATCATTGCCGGTTTTATCTTTCACATCATTCAGAGTATATTTTACCGGTTTAAATGTATAAGTACCGTCTGCTTTATTAAACGCGGTATCTAATAATGTTCCGTTAATCGGATCAGATGTCATATCATACAGTTCAAATGCAAACATATTCTGATCCAGAATATGTCCATTTAAAGTTTTCGTTCCGCCAAATGTGATCTCGCCTGCTGTATTATAGCTGTTTGTAAATGTCAGCAGACTTGCATCACCGGTTGTCGGATATTCTGCGTCATTGATTCTTGCAGATACATTCAGAACTCCATTGTGAGCATTCTCCACTGTGACTGTCAATGTTCTTACGCCTGTATCATAGGTAATTCCATCCTTGGTCGGACTGTCACCAGTTACACCATTCGGAAGTACTTCTTTAATTGTGTATTCAAATACTGCTCTGTCTTTGCCATTCAGATCGGCCAGTTTATAATACATAGCCGGGAACTGGAAAGATCCATCTTCTGCATTTGATGTCGTCAGTGAATCTTTTTCTACATCTGAGCTGTTTTCTTTCACACGAATCGGTGCGCCATTTGTTTTTGGCTCTAAAATGAAACTGTAGTCTTTCTCTTTTAATGTTGCATTTTCCAGTTTCTTGGTTCCTTTAACCAGGAGACTTCCATTCGCATCATAAATATTAGTAAATGTCGCATTATCTCCGCTTAAAGAATAAACACCATTTTCTTCGGTTACTGTTTCTGCAGTTCCATTATTTTTGCTTACTTCAACAGAAGTGACAGAAATAGTTCCGGTTGATTTATCGTAGCTGGCTTTTACAGTTGCTGTGTATACATCTGCACTGTAGTAAATTCCATCCCTGGTCTGTCCCGCATTTTCCTCTTGAAAAGTATAAGTGCGCTCAAGAGTTGTTTCTGTTCCGAAATCTTTATTCGTAATTGTGATCAGTGGGAATTCTATATTTCCATCTGCATCATTTCTTACTACCTCATCACTTGTAATTCCGTCTCCAGTCATTTTGAATGAGAACTGGTCTTTCTGAAGATTCTTTCCTGTCAGAGTTTTCTTTGCTGTAAATTTCAATGCAGTTTCTGAACTGTAGGTGTTTCGGAAATGAATACTCTTATCTGAATATTCAGCAGCACCTGTCATATCTTCATTTGAAGATACTTTTGTTTCTGTTACCGTTAATGTCTGATCCTGATTATCCTTTACAGTTATTGTTACCCAGTATGGCGTTGCATCATAGATGATTCCGTTATAAATCTTCTGGTTTGCACTCGTACCATTTGTGGCTCCATCCGGGATCACTTCCGAAATCTTGTATTTAAATGTTTTCTCAGTCTGTCCACCCAGATCATTATAAGTAAACTTGATCGGTCCGAGAACAATTCTGCCATTTCCGTCATTCGTTACTGTCCGGCTTGATACCTGCTGTCCGGCTTCATTCTGAAGTGGAGCCTCATTATTATTGTTATCTTTTTGTGCCTCGATCTTAAAGCTGAACTGTCCACTTTCAAATGCGCCGTTAACTGTTGATTTCTCTGCCACCAGTGTTGTTGATGTTTCTGCATTATATTTTTCATTGAAAAGCGTAATTGCGCCACCACTTCGTATTGCATTCACACCATTTGGTACAGTGGTACCTCTAGTTGCGATCATGAAAATGTATGGGGTGTCATCCAGACGGTAACCTTCCGGAGCTTTCGTTTCCTTGACATAATAAATTGTATTATATGTCAGTTTTTCGAAATGCACTCTTCCGTCCTTGTTTTGTGTAATATCTTTTTTTATTACAGTTCCCGTTGTATATCCACCATTTCCATCAGATACAGCTTCCCCTAATTCAAATTCTGCTCCTGCAAGTTTCTCATAGTTTCTGCTGTATTTCTGAATGTAAACATTTGCACCACTGGAAGCACTTCCTCCGCTTTCTTCAATCGTTACCTGTCTGCCGGAAGTGTCTGATGTGATTCTGACAGAGTCATAACACAATTCTGCACTATTTGTAATGTAAGTGACACCTGCAGGATCAGTAAGTGAAACTCTGTAAGTGATCTGGATAAATTTTTTATCCGGAAGATTACTGATTACAAAATCCTGTGTTGAAGTTCCCTGACTGATTTTATAGTTCGTATATGAAGCTCCATCTACCGTTACTTTCACGCTGTCTGAATCAAGCATCATATTACCACCCATGTGATCCACTATGTAAAGCGGATTGGCTGATGTCTGATGAATTGCTGGAATCAGCGTTTCTTTTGCTTCGTTGATCTTCAGTGTATAGTCTACAAATCCATATTTCTGGAACTGTCCGGTTTTTTCAAGAACTTTATATCCTACTGTGCAAGATGACTGGGCTGTTCCGTAATCGGTTCCACCAATACTGAGAACTGCCTGATTCGTATATGTTTTTGAATCATTCGTATCCAGTTTGTCTGTCACACGTGTAGTTATCAGAATATTTAATTCTTTTCTTTCTAATTCATTATTTACAGTGATTACCGGTATCCTGGTATTCGTTGTATCTACACTGATGTTTATTCCATTCGTCTTGCTTTCTGCTTTTACAAATTCCAGACCGGACGGGATAATATCTGTGATTTTAATACCTGCTGGAAGGCTTACCGCACCACTATTATTAACTTTCAGATTCCAGGTTAAGGTTTTGTCTGCATTATTATAGTTTCCTGGCTGTTTCGATAACAGATTGCTAAAGCTGTATACATATCTTTCTTCTGATTTCCACTCATCACCGTTAACTTTAAATGTTGCTTTATTGTTAAAGTCCAGACTTACCGTTCCTGAAAAGTTTGCTGTGGTTTTATATCTGATCGTAACCGGAGTTTTTACATCTCCAGTTAAAAATTTAATTTTAAATCCACGATATGTATCTCCGGCACTGTTTTTATATTCAGTTGAAATGATCTGATAATCCGTATCTTTTATAAGTTTTTCTTCAGATGTATTTCCTGTTTTAATTCCATAGACCTCTATGTCCTGAATTTGCTGCGGAGTCATATAATGGAGACCTACATTGCCTGGTATCTCATCTGTATAAACACTTCCTGCCGGAATGGTTCCGTCATAGTCAGACGTATTTCCTTTCGTAATCTCCGTTTTCCATGAGATGGTGTTATTTGCAACATCTACGCCTTCCTGTGTCTTTGTAAGAGCAAAACGGCTATAGCTAATATCAGGGCCTGGACCACCTCCGGTTGTTGGTGTTTCAAATATATGCTTACCATCAGCACTTTTTAATTGTATTGTGTTGTGGAATTGCTGGAGATAATCATCAGCATGTCCGGATTTTGTCAGGTTTACAGTATATGTAAATCTATAGATATATGGTTCTGTATGATCGGATGGTACCTTCCATTCAAAACTTGGCTGTCCGTTTGTTCCACCATTGTCGGTTACGGTAAATCCTCCTGAGAAACTGCCAGAAGCCTTATCCCAACTTCCCTCTGCATGGCCCAAACATTTGCTCGTATCTGTGGCATCAAACCATTCAACCTTAATATTCTGATATTGCTGTCCTTCATTTTCTCCCAGCGTATCCTTGAATGTCCAGCCTGCAAGAGCTACAGATGGTTGCTTATTTGCCGTAATTGTATACTTAATCGTATTATTATTAATTTCTGTTGCACGCTTATCAAGCCAGGTTTTATCATATACATATTCTGCATAAGCAGATGCACTATATCCTCCCTCAGTTTCTACAGAAGCACTGTTTCCTAAAGTATATTTCACATTATTGATATCGTTACCATTTGTGTCATGCATAATGATATTCGGATCAATATCAACCGCATACTTTATGACCAACTCATCTCCAGGTGCCATAACTGCCGGAACAGTCACAGACGCACCATCCTCACCTTGAGTAGTTCCTTTAGTAGGAGTAATTGATGTGAAGAAATCATTCTGGTTCAGAGTGTACTCAAGCCCGGAGATTCCAGGAGTTACTTCAGCATCCTGTATAGTCTGTCCGGAAGCTATATATTTCCAGTACACTTTCTTTGTTCCACTTGCCACGTTCCACTTATCCGCAGTTGCCACAACCGACTTACCAGCTACCGTTCCATCCCAGGTTGAGGAAATTCCTTTCGCAAACCCTTTACTAATCGCACCTGTATTATTGAAAACATCTGTAATCGTAATTCCGGTAAGATACTTGGTATTTTCACTTCCTTCACTTCCGGCTGTAATTGTTAACGTATAGATCAGCTTATCCCCGAACTTAGTAACTGCTTCTTTTGTCGCAGATGTTGTGTTTCCCTGTCCGAGATTATCTACTACTGATTTGGAAATGCTGATACCATTTTTATCCTCTTGCGGAATCTTCTGTACAGGAATGTCAAGCGGAATCTTTCCGATTGTAATTCTTTTTGTCTCGCTTCCATCTCCAGTTGAGATATTTGAAAGCTTGCCGCTGAAATAAAATGAACCTTTTACCTCCTGTGCAACTCCATTATCATCAAAAAATGATTTATGCCCATTTTCATTATCGTTATAAAAGGTAAGTGTAACTTTATCTGTTCCCACTGTATACTGTCCGATAATTTCATTGGCATCATTGGTAATATCACCAGTCTGATTTGTTCCTACGGTAAGTCCGTCCGGAAGCGCATATTCCAATGTATCACCAACAACCATTGCCTTATCACCCAGAGAATAATCTACTTTTACCTTAATATCTGATTGTGCCGGAATAGCAGTTCCATCTGTTGGAATCTCTTTCCACTGTGCATTATTATTCTCACGATATTGCAAAGCAGCATTGGTAATTTGATTTTCCCCTAACTGTATTGTTTCAGAATCTCTCCTGTAAGCCACAATTCCATAGGTACCATTTACAGTACTCTGTATCGGATAATTAATACCTGTTACATAAATATTATCACTTGCTTTGGTGATTGTCGCCTGTACAGCCGCTGCAGTTCCATTTTCAGGAATGTAATAGCAAAGATATTCTGCTGTTTTTTCCTTTCCTACACTTGCTGTACCTACTTTTGTATCCGGGATGGATATAGAAATATTTGTATCTCCAGGTGTTCCTCCACCAGTTAAAGAAACGCTGTACTGTTTAGAAAACCATATTGTTTTACCACTAATATTTAATGCTTTTTTTGCATCATCAGAAATTTCTCCGGAATCTGTTGCTGTGAATGTCATTCCAACCGGCAGATTTTCTCCGTTTACTGTAATCGTTGCATCACCAGCATTTGCTGTATATGGTGGAGCAGGTACCGGAATTGTACCGTCGTTACCACCAGTTGTCTCGTCACCCTCTACTGGTTGTTTATTGTCCTGGTCACCTTCATCCGCCAACGCCACAACACCAACCGTTCCAACTGAATCTGCAGTCAGTGTTTTCGTAAGGCTTGTGGTATTTCCGAAGACTCCGTCTGTGGAAACATCACCATTTGTTACTCCTACACCAGTAACATTCTTCACATCTGTCAGTACCGGAGAATCAAAGTTAACCTGTAACTGCATGGATTCTGCGCTTGTCAGAGATGCGTTTACTCCATTGTATAAGAGCTGAACATCATAGAATGCACCTGTATTAACATTAAATCCTAAATTCTGTGCGTTCTGTACGTATGCTTTAGTCTGTTCTGCACTGACAGGATTAACCTGGAAGCTGAAGCCATCCGGGAAAGATGCATTCTTAGAGGTAAGGAGAAGTTTTGCATTCACTCCGTTTCCTTCATATGTCAATATCTGAGATGCCTGATTATCCGGGATTCTGTCGGCATCGTTGGCAGAATCACTGTTTCCATTATTATTTCCGCCATTGCCGTTGTCAGTGTTCTGATTGTTATCACTTGTATCATTTCCCGCATTATTATCGGAATTCTCTCCGGAATTGTTGCCGTCTGTATTGCTTCCGGTACTGTCATCTGCTTTTACATTTGCAGCCAGTGTCTCGTCGCTTCCTGCTACCCATTCTTCGGCTTCAGCCTTTGAATCATTTATGTACCAGACCACATTTACGTCACTCAGATTCGTTACACCTGCCGGAATCTGAATGCTGAACATATAGGTTCCGGTTTCACCAGTGGCAACGCCCTGATTTTCCCAAGTCAATACACTTTCGTCGTTTTCGTTGACATTTTCTGTATAACCTGTTGTATAAGTTTTTGAGGTATCAACGGCTACATCTTTTACTGGTAATGTAATTTCTACTTTTACGCCTTCTGCTGCCGCGTTACCTGTGTTTGTGACATCCAGGCGATAGTTCGCATAATAGCTGATTACATCTCCGACCGTGTCCGCCGTTACAGACTGACTGGCCTTTGAAGTAAGAACCGCTGCAGTCTCTTCGGTATTTTTTTCCTCCGAATCCGTTAGTTCTTCACTACTTTTATCTGATATCTCTTCCTTTGTCTGCTCTTCGTCCGTAGCGGTCTTATCATCTTCACTATCGGACTTTTTCTCTACTGTAGTCTCCTGAGTACTGCTGTCTGTTCCTGTTGCCCATACAACAGACTGAACATTCTGAAGCATCATGACTATAGTCAGCATCATAGCAAGTATTTTGCGCCACTTCTTGGTTCTGTCCATAACCATTCCTCCTTTTCAACTTTAATCTTTCCTTAATTTATATTTCAAAAATTCAGTAATATGCCTTTTATTTTATTCCTCTGTCCGGTGAATTATTTTTTACTTTCATATGTCATATCACTCCTCCCCTGCTCTCCTGCGGAAGTTCATAATTAACAGATACTTCTCTGGTTTCCGCTTTAAGTGTTACTTTATCGCTGTCCATATCTTTCTTGAAATTAGACAGAATCCTCTTTATGACTTTCTGTGAAGATTCGTAATCACAATATGGCAGCATCACTATATACTGTTCATCACTGTATCTGGCAGCTACATCTCCCATTCGAAGATGTCTCGTCAATAACTTCTGGAGTTTCGTACCGGATCTCTTCCTATAATACTGTATCCTGACAGGGTCTTCCTGCAGTTCCCTCTCATTTATCTTTATAGTCAGAAGCAGCATATACTCTGCATTGCCGGACCGCAGCACCCGTCTGGCTTCCAGCCTGTATATCTCCCGAAATACTGTATACTCGCAGAAAAAAACACCGTTTGGATCTTCTTCCTGAATTTCTTCATAAATATCATCCATGGTTGCCTCTATGGAATTTATGTTCATTCCAAGGATCTCATCATACAGTTCTTTCATCCTGTCGGATCTGTGTATTCCCAGCTTCTCATACAGAATCTCTACTGCTGTTTCATATTGCTTCAGTGCATCATCCGCATCTCCCATTTCTACCCAGCTTCTGATCATCCAGTAATGAACATCCTCGCTGAGTTCATCACAGGCCATCGCCCGTCCACAGACTCTCTGTATCGCTGCGTAGTCATGTATACTGTTATACAGTTCGCACAATTCATTTACCAGTTTTATATATACAAAATGGTAATACGTGAACCGCACCGCAAGCCAGGATTCTGATGTCAGAACACAGGTGCAGGGTTTCTCATAGCAGGATAATGCCTCTTCGTATTTCTTAATCTGAAGTTTTGTATCATTTCCGGCCTCCCGAGTCTGTTCTGCGCGATATCTGAATTCTTCCATATCGCTGTGAAGTTCTATTTTCTCATTCCACCCATAGGTACCCGACCGCGAGACAATGTATTCCTCCGGTCCCAGTTGTTTCAGTGTGTTGCGCAGTCTGTATATGAGGTTCTTAAGTGCACCCATCGGATTCGATGATCCGCCATTTCCCCATACCAGTTCTCCGAGCTCTTCCGCATTGATCATACGATTATGATTTAGTAAAAGAAAAGCCAGAAGTTTTATAATTTTTTTGGAATGGATCGTCTCTTCATCCAGACGTCCGTTCTTGCTTTCCAGGCAGAATTTTCCAAAAAAATGTACCATTACTACCTGATTCATACGTTTTCTCCGTTATATATATATCACTCTGCTTCTTACAGCAGAGCTGTCTAATTAATCTCTTCATTATGTAAATCGTCAGATATTTCGCAGACAATATAATTGTCTATTTTTGTATTATACCATCAATCAGTCACAAATCTGTCACATAAAATTATTTTTTTCAGGAATAATTCACTTTTTTCAAAAATAGTCCCCTATTTTCTCAGCGTGATATTACGAATTATTATGTAGGACAACTCTTAAAATGTACAAAAAAATCCGAAAATGTAAAAAAATTCCCGACAGTTTCTGAAGAAGCTTCTTCATTTTATCTGTCGGGAATTCAAGCGGATATTTGCGATCCACTTTCGTCACTTGGTTTAAGTCAATCGGATATTTGCAATTGAAGCAGGGGACTTACTTGATTCGGTTAAATCACCTGATTGGTCAGGTTCTTTTAGAAGTAGTCATATCCTCCATGGATATCCACGATGCTTCCATTCATATAGTTGTTCGTGAGAATACTGTACGCCATATCCGCCACATCCTTAATCTCTCCGAATCTGTGGAGGGCGATCTTGCGGTTGATGCGTTCGTAGCTTTCCGGTGTGCGGTTCTCGTGCCACGGGGTCTGGATAAATCCCGGAGCTATGGCATTGACTGTAATGCCTTTTGGCTCAAATTCCTTTACCAGGGATTTGGTAAGGAAATGGATTGCCGCCTTGGTCACACCGTATACAAGGGATGAAGAGTATGCCTGCTGCCCCGCATAAGATCCCATGAAGAGAACGCTTCCTCCCTCGGTCATAGCCGGCATAAATTCTTTGATCATAAATACAGGAACTGAGAGGTTGGTATTTACGATCTTATTCCATTCCTCGAAAGTATAGTCCTGAAATTTATCATAGGTGCTGATCCCGGCATTGCTGATCAACCAGTCCACATGTCCGGCTTTCTCTTTCACTTCTTTGACGAAATTCATCATATCGTTATAGGAAGACATATCCGCTTTCATTATGATAAGCTTCTCCTGATCTTCCGGTTTCAGGCTGTCCCAGAATTCGTTTGCCTTATACGCATTGTGCGCATAGGTGGCAAAGATCAGATCGTCCTGTTCTGAATTTGCCAGGATCTTCTCCACAATGCCACGGCCGATTCCGGAAGTACCGCCTGTGATTACTGTTACTCTGCTCATTTTTTCTGCTACCTCTTTGTTATATTCATCTTTATCTATCAGTTTAATAGATAATCCCGATACGCTTTCGCTGCTTAACATTAATCTATAGCAATTGTTTTATAATTCCATCAGTCTGTCATAAACAATCTTCGGTGCATATGGCTGCTGATTATGGATCGGTTCACCCAGACAGGTCTTCGGATATGCAAAAGTCCCATGCTCCAGCATAACTTCCAGAAGTTTCGGACCCTCACCTTCAAGGAATTCCGGTGCTTCTTCTTTCACTGCATCACAGTGCATTCTCAGTGCCGGAATGCCATAAGCCTTTGCCACTCCTGCAAAGTCACAGGATGCAAATCCACATCCGTCTGTAGTTCCTGCAAAGAGACAGTCAAAATAATCTCTCTGGAGATGACGGATCATACCCAGTGCTTCGTTATTCATTACCATTATTTTAATAGGAAGATTCTCTCTCTTCACCCACTCCAGTTCCTGGATATTCATCTGGAGTGCACCATCTCCACAAATACAGGCAGTTGGTTTTCCTGTTGCATAATAGGCTCCTATTGCAGCCGGAAGTCCATAGCCCATAGCGCCATGACCGCCGGAGAAAAGAAGCTTCTGTCCTTCATGATTCTTGAATGACTGGTAACTCCATACCATATGCTGTCCTACATCCACTGCGATCGCGGAGGTATCCTCCAGCATATCACTGAGGTCTGCGATCATACGGTTCGGATATCTTTCTGGTGTGGCATCATCAACTGCCTGAAGATTTTCTTTAATCTCTGTGCAGACATTCAACCAGTCACTTACACCCTCTATATCAGGATCATCCACTTTTGCAAGACAATCAATCACTGCTCCTGTCTCTGCCTGAAGCTTTACCTCATTCTCACCATTCTCATGGATATCTCTCTGAAGATTGTATGGATCAATATCTATACGTATGATCTTTGCACCTCTGGCAAATTCATGTACTTTGGTTCCGATCTGTCTGGTACACAAAGAAATGCCAAAACAGAGAAGCAGATCGCTTTTTGCATTGGCGATCATATTTGCATAACGGTGTCCATAGGCACCGCCGATACACCCGAAATTCAGCGGATGGTCGTATCCCAGAACTGATTTCGCCAAAACGCTGGTGATGATCGGAATCTGTCTCTTCTGTGCAAAGCGGATCAGTTTCTGCTGGCTGAAGCTGCTGTCCACGCCATGGCCCAGCATGATCACCGGACGTTTTGCCTGTTCCAGTGCTTCCAGAATCGTATCTGCCGCCTGCTGTGCTGCAGCTGCATCTGTATGTTTGTCCTCAAAAGTCATGTCATAGACCGGATTCTCCACTTCACTTCTCTGGATATTCATGGGAAGATCGATGAGCACCGGTCCTCTGCGTCCTGTGGTTGCAATATGGTATGCTTTATTTAATTCCTCCACAATGTCCTCAGGGTTTCGTATCTGGACAGCATATTTGGTGATCGGTTTCGCCATTGCCACAATATCTGTCTCCTGAAATCCCTGCTGACGCAGCCCCTTGATTCCTGAATACTCATAAGTGTTCAGCTGTCCTGTGAGAAAGATCACAGGCAGGGAATCATAATAGGCATCTGCCACACCGCTCAGAAGGTTGATGGCTCCCGGTCCGCTGGTAGCATAGGCGCAGGCACATTCTTCCTTCGCCTGTGCATATCCGCAGGCTGCGAAAGCTGCCCCCTGTTCATTGTAACTGGAATGATTCTCTGTCTCCGGATTTCTTTCAATGGAATCTACCAGATGTGCGATCATCGTTCCCTGGTATCCAAAGAAATGACGGATTCCTTTTTTCTGTAAAAACGTAACAATATAATCTGAAAGCTTCATTTTTCCTCCCGTCAGATCAGCGTACCGATCTTACCCCTCTGTACTGTCTTTCCTGTTTTTTCCAGTACGTCTATATAAATATCAAAGATCTCCTCATCCTCTGCAAAGAGTTCGTTTTTCTGCAGACTCTTCTGCATCATCTTAAAGTATGGACGGAATACCTTCTCAAGTGTCATGTAATCTTCATTTTTATACAGGTTTTTGATATAATCCTTCTGCTTTTCATAAGCAACACCCATATTCATGCGTTCCCCACAGAACTCAACATAATCCCAGCATTCATTAAAATAGTCTTTATGTCTTCTGCTTCTGGCAAGTTTGCGGGCATTTTTCATTCGTTCCTTACAATATTTCTCGAAGTTGCCGGCTTCCTTCCAGAACTGTGTATAACTTACTCTCGCACTGACTGCAAGTGCAATAGGTGTAACATAACGAGGCTCTTTTACATCTTTATAATTCTTACCATAGCTTACAGTAAGGTACTCTGCTGTTTTTGCAGGAACCTGAAGTTCTACACCCTCTAACATTACCCGTCTGCTCTCTGCAAAAATCTCCGCAGGGAAAACTGTTGTCTGTTTTCTTCTCTTAAGAATATACTTATCTGCATCAGGCTGTTGATGAAGTTTAATAAATTTATCATATAAATGTGCTGCCTGTCCCTGGCGCCCGGTTATCATGCACTGCAGCCGCATAATTGTACGGTTCACCCTGCTCCTGAAATTTCTTTCTGCATAGTTGATATGACAGAGCTCTGTCCATGCATTCTCATCTCTGGATAATCTGCGTTCTGCTTTTACAGAAGCTGCCGGCGTTCTGAGCGGAAAAATACTGACCCCGATTCCCGGAAATGCGTAGTCTCTGGTGTTGTCCAGATTCAGGCACAGAGTATCTGTATTGGTGTATCTCAGATAAAATCCTGAGAACCATTTGTGGCTCTTCATGGATTCCAGTGCTCTCTTTTCCCTTGGATCTTCATCCACAGCCAGACGGAACCGTTCCATATCCGCTGTTTTCATCAGCACAACTCCAAACATGGGATTCTGTGGGAAAGGATGCCCTTCCACTGCGCAGAGTGTCAGTCGTGGAGAGAGGTAATATTCTATTTTATTCCGGCGGCATATTTCATCGATTTCCTGTAATAATGATAAAATCACCTTTTGTTTTTTGTTCAACTCTTTACTCCATTTCTATTGATGTCACTTAACAGTTACAGTCTGCACGATCTTCTTAATATCTTCAATACTTTCATATTTATCAAGCCATTTATCAAGCACAACTGTAATATCCGTCTTCTTTCCAAAGCTTTTCGCCTGTCTGCTACCATCGTTCAGATCATTGATAAAAATACGGTACAGCTCTGTTCTTACATAAGAAGGCATCTCATATTCCAGTGCTTTCTTATAATTTGCAAAAGCCTCCCTGGTCTGTCCCTGTTTCATCCTGACATCACCCACCAGCTTATAAGCGCAGGCTTTCTCTTCTCTGCGAAACTGACGGTTTCGTACCTGTTCTGCAAGCCACTCCAGTTCGCTCTCCTCACCTGTACAGATGATCTGGGTGCGCAGTTCTGCAAGCTCATTGGAATACCCCAGCCGCTTCCATGCTCTTGTAAGAGCTTTCCTGTACATCTTATGTTCTTCTGAAACTTTAACCTGTATATCCGCCGGCGCTTTAACTTCTTCAGTTTCTGCTGACGGATCTGATACTTTTTTATTCACATCATCAGCCGATGTTTCATCTGATGTTCTATCTGATTTTATCTGTTTTCTGCTTTTTCCCGAATTTTTCTCCACACTGACTGGCGTGATCATCTGTGTGCCGATCACAGCCCGGATTTCACCGATTTCTTTCTCTATCTCGCTCTGCGTACGTGCACACACTGTTTTTGCCAGATATAATGCTCCCTGGATATCATCATCCTCAGGTATCAGACGACTCCACAGCTCCATCAATGCGAGAGCCTCCTTCTTGTTGTGGTTTGCAATAAGCTCTTCACAGCTTTTCAGGATTTCAGATTTGTATCCTCTGAAGAATCTGTCCATCTCCATCCATACAATTCCGTTAGTTGTCTTATTCTTTACCTGAAGATAAAGCTCTGCCGCTTTCTGCATCTCGCCATCCATCCAGAGGATATCTGCCTTATATTTCAGGAAATAACCATCCTCAGGAAACATCTTAAGAGCTTTATCAAGAAAACGTTCTGCTTCGATCCGGTTCTCTCCCGCATCCTCCATCAGGAACCTGCACTTAAATTTCATAAATCCCGGATGTCCCGGATATTTCTTCAGAAGCTCATTGACGATCTGTTCTGCCTCCTTTATCCGATGGAATTCATAATGATCCGCAGCTTTCCTGAAAAACTCAATATCTTCTTTCAGTCCCTCCATCTCAGGACTCAGATGGTCAAGCTGCTGACGGACCTGCATCATCCGATATGCCTTTGACACACGTTCTGTATAAAACAGAGTAAGCATTGCCGCATAGAATACATCGTCAGGTATCTCCACAAGTGTTGGATGATAAAAAGCATAAATGTTGGTATAGTCTTCTCTTCCGATAAAGTCAGCACTAAGCTGATTCTTATAATAAGAGCCAAAAAGTGCACTCAGCTTACGGAAAGATCTGCTTTCCACCAGCTCACTGATCTTAAGTCCTGATTCATCGATCGCTCTCTGCAGGTCCAGTGCAACAGCGCGGGCTTTCATTGCAAGCCCATCCTGGCGGACCTTATGGCTTTTTTTCGCAATGCGCATATTGTAGAACTTTCGGAACACACTGTCCCAGCGCAATCTTTCCTTATTGATCTTCGGCATGTATTCTTCACGTAGCTCCTGATAAGGAAGATCATCTACACACACTGCTACATGACCCTCCCTCTTATCATGAGGAGGCATATATGACCACTCGTCTCCATAATGCCAGATCAGATAGTCACTGCACTTATTTGGGATCATTGCCTTTTTTCCCTCAAAGATGCCATCCTTTACAGGGAACATCATATCCTTATCAAAAAGAAATGGGCAGCCGCCCCAACGCATGGCATAACGGTCACATTCCTCTTCTTTATAGGAGAACATGATCTTCTCAAGCTTTGCCAGTGTTCTTTTTTTGCCAAGAAAAATATAAGAAAGAAGATACTTCAGATACATGGATGCAGGTATCTCCCAGCGGTCGCTGTAGCCTACAGAAATATTGATAAGATCTGAGTAGATCATCATGTGTGTTCTATATTTCTCGTATTCTTTGTCGTCAGCCGGAACAGGATCCAGTGTAAGAATGTCTATGATTTCTCCGCCGCAGTCCTTCCCGATAATCTGGCTCTTATGGATGGCACAGGTATTGGTGGATGCGTAGCGCGGAAATGAATTTGTATAGTTTCTGTCCACCTCCGAACACTGTATCTCTCTGTCAGGCGGGAGTTCTGTTTTGCATATCTCTATGAATTTCTCCCAGTCCGGACGTGGCATATAAAGGTCTACATCATCATCCCAGGGAACAAATCCCTCATGTCTGAGAGCTCCGATCAGGGAGCCTCCTGCCAGCACGTATCTGAGGTTATGTTCTCTGCAGATTTCATCAACCTCCCTGAAAAGCTTCAGGAGGTATTTCTGTTTCTCCGTCATGAATTGTCCTTTCTGTTGATTGTTTCCAAAATTTCTATTATTCTTACCGACTCATCATAGAAAAGCCGGGTACATTCTGTCCGTTTGTCTCTGATCATAATCATCAGCTCCTGCAGCAGATAGCGGAAACCATTTCCCTCGAAGTTAAAGCTGTACCTTTTCAGAAATTCTTTTCCTGAAATATTGGCTTCAAAGTATCCGGTGTTCCACCAGTCATTAGGGATAGTTACCCTGCCGTTGCTTCCGATGATCACAAGTTCATTCTCAATGTCAACCGTTGTTCCGATCTCAATAGTCGCCAGTGCACCGGCGTATTTCATGGAAATCATATCATATACAAAACGGCCTTCCTGATTGCGGACCGCATTGGTGTTGATATCCTGGCATTTTTTTCCCAGCAGTTTCAGTACTGCGCAGATAGCTGTGCAGACTGTCTCATTAAAAGTCCTGCCGCCCTCGAAATCATCCTGGGAGATTGCACATTTGACACTTACCAGATCTCCCACCAGGTTACTGTGTACCAGCCATACCAGCTGATTAAACGCCCGCAAGTAGACCAGTGTGGTCCGTTCAATGAGAACCACATTGTTCTCCCTTGCCACCTGAAACAGGTAGCGCAGTTTCTCTGAGGAAAGTGTCATGGGCGAATCACTGATCACATATTTTCCTTTTTTCAGCGCTCGCTCGATATATTCTGCTCTCCGGTTCAGCGATGTCTTGATATAAACAATATCTACATCTGCCAGAAATTCATCATAGCTGTTCCAGCAGGAACCTAACTCATATTTATCACAGAATCTCTGTGCAGTCTCGTGATCCTCGCTGAATACACGTTCCACATGAACTCCGCTGACATATTTGGATTCCTCCACAAAATCATTATCCCGGATGTCATCCGTCACGATTCCCATATTAAAGATAACACCTTCACTGCGAAGCTTCGTACTGGAAATATTCTTGGTCCTTTCCAGATAAACTACATCACAGTAGTTCTTAAGGTAATCGAATTTCCCTCTCCAGTCAGATCCTACCACCAGGACATCAATATCATACTTAATGATGTCATTGACCTTCTGTCCCTGATATTCTTCAATGATGATCTCATCTGCCAGCCCCGTCCTTCGCACATTCTCGATTCTCTTAATGAGGCTGTCCCGCACATTGAGTTTGCCCCGCTCAATGTCAAAGCTCTCACTTGTGACACCTACGATCAGATAATCACCAAGTGCTTTTGCTCTTTTGATAATATTGTAGTGGCCTTTATGAAAAAGATCAAAAGTGCCATATGTGATTACTCTCTTCATTCTTTCGTCATAACTCCCCTGAAAAAAATATTCTTATTTTGCCGAACAGTTTTCCTGCTCCATACGTTACTGTTCACTCCGTTCACAGTAACCTCCATACGATAGATACTTTGATTATATCATACTTCCCAACTTCCGTCACCTGTCCGTTACAAAAATGTTAAATTCGCATTAACTTTACAAAAAGAAGAGTTTTGAAATACTGTTTTTGTATCTCAAAACTCTTCCTTTGTGTTTATGGTTCTTTATTGTCGTCCATCGTTCTGGTAGTAGCTTCCAGTTCCTGGATCAGGTCTTCCAGCGAAAGCTCCTCTTCCCCTTTGATCAGTTCATCAGGGATATCATCCAGATTATCTTCTTCAATCTCCAGCTCCATGCCGGCCACATTGCTGAAGCCTTCATGCCTGTCGGAAGAAGTATGATCCGGTGTATCCTCGTCCATATTTACTTTCTCCACATGTCCGTCCTGCTCACTCTCTGAATCAAGCGTTGCCGCAAGCTCTGCGATGGCTTTCTTTCTTCTGAGAAGTTCATATTCATCATATTCGCTGTCATACTCTTCTTCCAGACCTTCATCTCTGACTGTCTTATCCTTCTTGATCAGGATAAATGCGATCAGATTCAGAACACCCGTATAAAGCAGATCCACAGGCAGACTTCCCAGTACAAGTACAAATACCAGTGATACTCCCAGAAGCACCCATACATTGTTCATTGCAGGAAGCATCAGGATGTATAAACCATTCATAATGATCATGATCGGATAATGGAAGAAATAAATTCCCATTGTATGTCGTCCCACATAGGTGAGTGGCAGTTTGATGTCCGGCACTAACGCAAGCATCGTATAGACAACTACGAAAGATACCAGATACATCAGCAGTCTGAGGATCACTCCCTGAGGATCCGTCAGGCCACAGAGCTGATATCCATGATTACCTCGGAAAATAGCAATTCCCATTTCATTTGGAATCATATAATTCGGTATCGCCCACAAAAGGACTCCGGAGATTGCCACCAGGATCCATTTTCCCTTAAATTTACGGATCGCTGTGATATATTCACTCTTCCAGAGATACCCCGCAACAAAGAACGGGAAAAATACCACGATTCTTGATGATGACAGGAATGTGGTAAATTCCGGTCTGGTTCCTGCCCATAATGCGAACAGGATACTGAGCGGAACAATAAATCTGATCTTACCCAGGGCCTCAATGGTAAGGCGGTAAATAAACAGTGCCAGTATATACCACATGACACTTCCGGTAGGACGCAGTATCTCATAATCTACGGATCTGCCCAGCCATATCTGTGAATACCAGGTTAAGGTATATCCCAGAACATAAGGGATCAGCAGGTTCTTAAAATTCTTCAGCACATTCTGAGGTTTCTTTGACAGATATCCTGAAATAAAAACAAATGCAGGCATGTGAAAAATCGTAATCGCATACCACACATATCTCACTACAGTGTCTACCTTTACAAGGTTAAATGCAATAATATGGTTAAATACTACCAGAAAGATAAGCAAAACTTTAATGTTATCGATCAGGCAGGAGTACGGCACCGCCGCTCTCTCTTTTTTTATTTTCATGTTTAAGTACTATCCTCTAATCATATTTCTGACTTCTGCTGTGTGAACATACAACCCCATTCTGCCAGATTCTTCAGATGACCGGCAGACAAAAAAACGCACAGCAATGTAACGGGCAATTAACCGCAAAGTCATATTTACTGCAACAAGCATAACATATTTTTACGATTTATGGAATAGAAACTTAACATTTCGGTCAATGGAAATATTTTGTTACTGTTCACACACCACTATCCCGCGAGGTGTTTTGGCATGAATATGCCAAAATCCCGAGACATACAAGCCAAAATTCCATTGCCGCAGGCAATCTGGAATGAATTTTGGCTACGTTACTGTGAACGAAGTGAACAGTAGCAATATTTCCATAATCCATGTACAGCATAAGAACAGAAAAAAATACAGCTTCTGATCCTGCCGTAACCGGCATATCTGTAGACATTGTAAGTCATGGCTGCTGATTTCAGTTTGTTTCTGGATTTGCCGCCTTCGCTGAGACGATATTTCAGATAGGGTTTGTTGATTCCGGCAGCACAGCCGTATTTTCTCAGGATTTTCAGCCAGGTGATATAATCCTCATGGCTGTCGTCATGCTCCATGGGAAATTCACGCGCCACATCCCTTCTGAGTATTACCGAAGAACAGTTGATGCTGTTATGTTTCAGAAGTTCTCTGTAGGTGATCTTCTCTTTTACAGGGATTGTCCGTCCTGTACTGCTTCCGTCCGCTTTCATCAGTTCCCGCCCTGTAGAACACAGCACGTATCCTGTCTCTTCCAGACGTTTCAGCTGTTCTTTCAGCTTGCCTGACTCCCACCAGTCATCTGCATCCAGAAAAGCAATGTAGATTCCCTGTGCCAGCCCGACTCCTCTGTTTCTGGAGCCTGCAGCTCCCATATTCTGTTCATTCTTAATATACCGAAAGTCCTCTCTGCCCTCATAGGCAGACAGGACTTCCTCTGTATGGTCTGTAGAACCGTCATCGATCACCAGAAGTTCCAGCGAAACTCCCTGTTCATAGACGGATTCCACAGCCTTTCTAATATATTTTTCTCCGTTGTAAACCGGCATGATCACAGATACCAGCGGTTTATTCATTGTCATTCCTCCGTTTTATTCTCTGACACTCCGGCGTTTTTCCCGGAATCCTTCAACGCATTTACCTGTCTGTCATCTACTCCCTCAGATACTTCTTTCTGGAAAAAGATTTTAACTGTCATAAAGATCAGCTTGATATCCAGCAGGAAGGAATAATTCTCAATATAAAACAGATCCAGCTTTAATTTGTCATAAGGAGTTGTATTATACTTACCGTAGACCTGCGCATATCCGGTAAGACCTGCTTTAACTTTCAGACGATAATAGAATTCCGGAAGCTCTTTCTCATACTCAAGCATGATACTTTCACGTTCCGGACGCGGACCTACCAGAGACATATCTCCCTTAAATACATTGAAAAGCTGAGGAAGCTCGTCCAGATGAAGATTTCTCAGCACATGACCTACCGGTGTAATACGGGAATCATGCTTGGATGCCAGTCTTGCACCGTTTTTCTCCGAATCTACGCACATACTGCGGAATTTACAGATCTTAAAGGGCCTTCCACCCAATGTCAGACGGTCCTGAAAATAAAACACCGGACCTCTGTCGTATGCTTTTACCGCAATCGCTATGATCAGCATGATTGGTGAAGTGATTATAATGCCGATCCCTGAGATCAGAATATCCATAACTCTCTTTGCAGCACGCTGGTCTACTGCCAGTCCCATATTTCTGGATACCAGAAGCGGTGTGTCAAAAAGATGGATGCGTTCACTTCCCATAAGAATGATGTCCGAAATCTTCGGACTCACATAGCATCGGACAGAATGTGCAAAACAGTATTTCAGATAACGGTTTCTCTCTGTTGAATGCAGATCCCAGATGATCACGCCGTCATAATCCTGCATCATCTGATGGATTTTTTCTTCTCCCACACTGATGTGTACCTTGCCGCTGATGTCATATTTGTCCTTTCGGGAATTCATCTTATGGATCAGGTCGTCCCCCGGATCCCGGTCACCGTAAATGACCAGAAGCCGGCGTGCGCGGTAAAGTCCGGAATAGATATACCTTGAACCAAATATCCAGATAATGATCAGCACCAGCTGTATTCCTGTCATCTCGATCATAGGCCATACGCTCAGGAACCACCTATTGATCAGGGTGATCTCCAGATATTCCACCACATTGGTACACAAAAGTGCCAGTGTCAGCGAATAAAATACATCAATCCTCTTAAGATATCCAACCTTAAGTCCTCCGTACAATTTGGCAAACAGGGCAAACATCAGACCGTAGATTGCGATCAGTACCCAGTTACCTTTGCGCCAGAAAGGCTCGTCGATCTGTCCTCTGTAAACGGAATACCACACCCATGCAAAGACCGCCGCCTGTGCCAGAACCACCAGACTCGCCAGACAAAATACGATAAATCGTTTATAATCTTCTCTTTTACTCACGTGATAACCTCTGTTTCTCTGTAACTGTTCAGTATTTTCACAGTTACGCGTTTCTTCTATAAATTCCTACCTATTATAGCGTAAGAACTATTATACGTCCACCCGTTTCACTTAAATTTGTGAACAAATGTTACTGTTCACACAGCATTATTCCGCGAGGTGTTTTGGCATGAATATGCCAAAATCCCGAGACATACAGGCCAAAATTCCATTGCCGCAGGCAATCTGGAATGAATTTTGGTACGTTATGAGCATAATTTACAAATATCTTTAATCCCCTGTCATGCGATTCGTCTCGATATTTGTATATAATGTATAATTTTTCGTCGATTTTACTTAGTTTGTAGCAAAGTTTTTACATATTTTTTTCAGAAACCTATGGAAAAATGTCAGGAAAAAATGTATAATATTACCTAACAAATGAAAGCGAGGGTTCACTATTATGAAACAAAATAGTATGTTGGCCATGATCCTGGCCGGCGGTCGTGGCAGCCGTCTGCATGATCTTACCAATAAAGTGGCAAAGCCGGCCGTTTCATACGGCGGTAAATATCGTATCGTAGACTTTCCTTTAAGCAACTGCGCCAACAGTGGCGTTGATGTTGTAGGTGTACTTACACAGTATGAATCAATCCAGCTGAACAGTTATGTGGCAGCCGGCGGACGTTGGGGTCTTGATGCTAAAAACAGCGGTGTTTACGTTCTTCCTCCACGTGAGAAAGCAGATGAGAATCTGAATGTATATCGCGGAACTGCAGATGCAATCTCCCAGAATATTGATTTCATTGATAAATTTGATCCTGAATACGTTCTTGTTCTTTCCGGTGACCATATTTATAAAATGAACTATGACAAGATGCTTGCAGCCCACAAAGAAGCAAAGGCAGATGCAACCATCGCAGTTATCGGAGTTCCGATGAAAGAGGCAAGCCGTTTTGGTATCATGAATACTGATGAATCCGGACGTATCGTAGAATTCGAAGAGAAACCTGAGCATCCGAAGAGCAACCTTGCATCCATGGGTATCTATATCTTCACCTGGAAACTCCTCCGCAAGATGCTGATGGCTGATATCAAGAATCCGGATTCCAGCCATGACTTCGGTAAGGATATCATCCCTACTATGCTTAACGATAACAGAACTCTTTATGCATATAAATTTGAAGGATACTGGAAAGATGTTGGTACCATCGACTCTCTCTGGGAAGCAAACATGGATCTGTTAAGTTCCAAGAATGAACTGGATCTGGGTGATCCGTCATGGAAGATTTATACAGAAGATGTTACCGCACTTCCACAGTACATCAGCGCAGAAGCAGATGTTAAAGATGCATATATCACACAGGGCTGTGTTGTTCAGGGCGAAGTTAAGCATTCCGTTCTCTTTACAGGTGTTAAGATTGGTGCAGGTGCCATAATTATCGACAGTGTACTGATGCCGGGTGTTGTTGTAGAAGAGGGTGCCGTTGTTCAGCGTGCACTTGTAGCTGACGGTGTCCGCATCGGTAAAGGTGCAGTTGTCGGTGCCGCAGACAGTGAGCACATTGAGCTTGTAGCGAAACGCGTAAAGGGGGCAGAATAATATGTATAAGGCATTTGGAATCGTAAGCTCTTCCGGGAGAAATATTTATGTAGATGGTATGCAGGATTATCGCCCAATCGGTGCGTTTTCTTTCCTTGGCAGATACAGAGTCATTGACTTCCCTATCTCCAATATGACCAACAGCAACATTGAACGTATTCAGGTCTATATCAATAATAAACCCCGTTCTGTTGTAGAACATCTTGGAACAGGACGTCATTACAACATCAACTCCAAGAGCGGCAAACTTCAGCTTCTCTTCTCAGAGCACAATAATGACAATGATATCTATAACACCGATATCTCCTGCTATCTGGACAACATGGAGTCCCTCAGCAGAATGAATCATCCGTATGTTGTCATTGCCCCGAGCTATATGGTTTATTCAATTGATTTTGACCAGTTTTTACATACACACATTGAGTCCGGTGCAGATGTTACCCTGCTTTATCACGCTGTTGATAACGCAAAAGAGGCTTATCTTACCTGTAATGTTCTGGGACTGAACCGACAGAAAGGTGTGGAATCCATCGAACCGAATCATGGTAATAAGAAGAATCAGTATGTTTATATGGATACCTGTGTTATGAAAACAGAGCTTTTCATCAGCCTGATCAAAGAAGCCAAGAATCTTTCTTCCATGTATACACTGGCAGACATCCTGAATGATAAATGCGAAACTCTGGACATCCGCGGCGTTGCACACAAGGGATTCTTTGCAAGCATTACAGACTTCCCAAGTTACTATGCTGCAAACATGGCTCTCCTTAATTACAAGTCAGCTCAGGAACTTTTCCATGATAACTGGCCAATCTATACACGTACCAATGATTCCTGCCCGACTCAGTATTTCAATACTGCAGATGTGAAGAATTCCGTAATCTCCAACGGTTGCCAGATTGAAGGTACTGTTGAGAATTCCGTAATCGGTCGTGGATGCGTCATTAAAAAAGGTGCTGTTGTAAGAAACAGTGTTGTTCTCGCTGAAGTCACGGTAGGCGAGGGTGTTCACGTAGAGAATGAAGTAGTTGACAAATGGGCAAACCTCATTCATAAAAAAGAAATCGTTTCCCCGGCTGAACAGCCTGGTTATATCAGAAGAAATGATACTCTGTAATTAATGATTAATTAGATTAAATGCAAGGCCCCCGGAAGCGGTCACTTCCGGAGGGCTTTGTTTGTGTTTACTTAAATTTCACAAACTCTTCACATTTTCCTCTTGCATTTCATTTTTAGCGTGTTATAATACAGTTGTAACAAAGATAAAGAACAAACAACTGAATACTCAAAAATACTTAACACCACCTGGAGCATTTCGGATGCTCATAAATTAAAGATAGTGTCAAGCGTGTCACCTCAGCTGTAAAATGGAGGAAAAGTCAAATGAATACTTTAAAAGCTGAAAAAAGAACAATGGACACAAAGGCCAAAAGATTAAGAAGAGAAGGCTACGTTACAGGTAACGTATTTGGCAGAGAGATGGAAGGTTCTCTTCCTGTTAAAATCGAGAAATCTGCTGTCGAGAAACTTCTCAAGACAAGTAACAAAGGAAGCCAGATTATGCTGGATGTAGATGGTCAGTCATATGACGTACTGATCAAAGAGATCCAGTTCAATCCGTTAAAAGGACAGGTGGATGAAATAGATTTCCAGGCACTGGTAAGCAACGAGAAAGTACATTCCGTAGCAGAGATCGTACTTGTAAACCACGACAAACTGGAAGCCGGTGTATTACAGCAGCATCTGGAAGAAATCTCCTTCAGAGCTCTCCCATCAGCACTGGTAGACAAAATTATGGTAGATGTCGGTGACATGAAAGTCGGCGACGTAATCAAAGTCAAAGACCTCGCCATCGCCCAGGACAAAGATGTAGACTTAAAGACAGACCTTGAAGCTGCAGTTGTATCCGTAGCCGCCGTTCACGTAGACCCGGCTCTGGAAGCTGAAGAAGAGGCTGCTGCCGAAGAAGAAGCTAAATAACATAATATCTCTTTTAATATTTGTTCAGGTACGCCCAGAGGCGTACCTGAATTTTTTTATCAAAACATCTCCCTCTACAAATAATTGACCTTTCCAGATATCTGCACTATTCTGCTCCCGTACTATTCTTTCTCTTGCTCCTGCTCCAGCAGCCTGAATGACAATTCCAGATAAAAAATTTCCTCCGGATCATCCAGCTCAGACTGCAGGATTTCCTTAATCCTGTCCAGCCTGTAAAGAAACGTACTGCGGTGGATAAACAATTCCCTTGCCGCCTGGGTTGCACTGAGATGCTGCTCCAGATACACTCTCAATGTCTCCATGTACTGAGTCTGATTCTCCTCATCATGCTTCTTCAATTCCAGCAGCCCTTCATGACAGATCATTGTTCCTGGCAGTCTTCTTGTTGCCTGTTCCAGAATATAAGTCAATGCCACCTGACCGAAATAATGAATCCACAGATAAGGCTTCTTACGGCTTCCTACATCCAAAGCCGTCTTCGCCTGCACATACTGCCGTCTCAGATTCATATGTCCTGTCATCACCCTGCTGTATCCGGCTTTCAGATAAGTATCCCTGATAAAATAAACCAGTTTTCCGGCTACTTCCTCCTGGCTTTTTCCAAGTCTGGTAAGGTCAAAAAATGCCACAATTTCATCCTGATAAAGAAAACTCACAGAATCCTCAAATTTCTTCTTAATATATCGGCAGATTGCCTTTGTGGAAAGATTCTGCTGATTCAGATAGGTAATCTGCAGGATCAGGCACATATATTCATGATTTCCGCTCCATCCCAGTTCACTCAGTTCTCTGCTCACTTGCATATAATCCGCAGTCCTGTCCGACAGAATTCTCACAAAAATCTGCTCCATATCCCTGTCCGGATCTTCTTCCTCCGCTTCATGCGCAAGCAGATACTCCAATTTCTCCACCAGAATATCCAGTACACAGATAACTCTCAGTGTAATCTCTGATCTGCACTCAGTCAAAACCAGCCTGTGAGTTGCTTTCCCATCCACAAACAGATTTCTGTTCATCGAACGACATCCACTGATGTAAGCCGGAAACATCACATATTCATGCGTATCTGCCATATCTCGATAAGTCTCATTCTGCAAAAGTGCATTTACATATTCCATATTCAACCCGTCATCTGTATACAGCCGCGCCCTCGGCGGCAGATACTCGCTTCCCGCTTCCGCCACAAAGGTAAAATCCAGTCCTGTTACAGTCATCGGATTCTGCAGAAATTCCGATGTCACCTGCAAAAGCCTGTCCATTCCGGCATGTTCTAACATCAGATCATGAATCTTCCGTTCCCATTCATCAGCCGCATCAAAAATCTCCTGCACATCATTCATAAATTCTGCTATTTCTTCCAGACTATCAAGTGCAATATGAATATACGGAATCTGCTGAAGCTCTTCTGATGCAGCATCAATTTCCTCTCTCCCACAAAATACCCAGAGTATATTTTCAGCAGTCAGAACTGCCGATTCCCACTCTTTGTCATATCTCTGTACCACATAAACATGCCCATGTCGAAATGTTTCTTTTTTTTCATAACACAAAAAGGGGCGCAGATATCCGTCTGAACCGGATAAAGTTCCCCTTTCCGTAATTTCATATTTCTCTTTTATTTTTTCATATAAATAAACTGATGACAGCTGCAAGTCTACAATCCTCCTGTCACATAATTGAAGCACCTATTTTACCAGTCAATTCTATAGCAATTTAACTCACACTATGTCTTTCTCATACGCACCTGTCAGCCCGGTTCTCACACAATAAACGTCTTCGCAACTTCCACAGCCTCAATACAGTTCTCCGTATAGGCATCTGCTCCCATATTCTTCGCCAGCTGCTCCGTTACTGCACCTCCACCAACCATAATCTTAAATTTATGCTTACTGCTGCTTCGTTTCAGAGACTTCACCACCTGCTCCATCTCCGGGATTGAAGTACTCAGAAGCGAGGAGATACACACGATCGACACATCAGGATTCTGCTTCACTGCACGCAGAAACTGCTTCTCAGAAATATCCACTCCCAGATCGATCACCTTAAATCCGGCACTACGAAACATGATCGCAACCAGATTCTTACCTACATCATGCAGATCACCTTCCACCGTTCCAAGGATCACAGTTCCGATATTCCTCCTGCCAAACTGCGAGTCCTGTTCCTCCAACAATTCAAAACCCTTGCGCACACTTCGGGCTGCTGCCAGAATTTTAATAATATCCGCACCATTGGATTTGTAATTCTCCCCCACTGTTCGCATAGCCGGAGTCATGGCCTCTTCCACAATCCGCCCTGCAGGAATATGCTGCTTCAATGCCTCCCTCACCAGCTTCTCTGTCTCCCCCGGATGTCCGTCTTCAATTGTTTTTCTTAACTGTTCCAGTACTGTCATATCCTCAAGCCACCCTTAATACCTTCTGCCAAAAATCCCCCGCCCTGCGGCGAAAGATTTTTTATTTTTTCAAACACACCACCCGATATTTCGCCGTTATGCTGACGGACATATTCAAAATATTCATTCATAACCGCACCGACAAGTTCATCAACCGTATACAGTTTATACGGATTTACGCCGAATATATTCGCCGCAATTTCAATACCCTCAATAAGCTCCTTTGAATATAATCTTCTTGCAGCTGCGTAATCTCTTGCTTTAAAACTGTATAAAACGCCGCTGAATTTGCCGAACGCTTTCATACAGTCGTAATATCCGTCCTGTATACTTTTTCTTATTCCGTCCCTGTCAAAATCAAACGTCCCCGTCTGCGGACGTGAGCATTTAATATTTATCACATTCTTACCGGCAAGATTAAAAGTTCTGTAAAAACCCACTCCCTTTACGTCTATCGCAATAATATTGTCAATCCCTTTTTCAAGCAGCATATTAATCGGCATATTGTTTGACACACCGCCGTCTATAAATTTCTTTTCGTCAATCGTCCTCGCCTTAAATCCCGGAAAGCACGCACTCGCCATAAGGTATTCGGTCAGTTTACCGTAAGGTATGTCTTTGATAAAATAATAATTTTCGCTTTTCTCCGA